>Ga0075030_100000165_pt1 | contig 52548 bp, 41 predicted proteins | sample LitLauG_LLR_2012_FD_71393 | JGI IMG/M metagenome (GOLD analysis project Ga0075030, IMG submission 71393) | Freshwater sediment microbial communities from Pennsylvania, USA - Little Laurel Run_MetaG_LLR_2012 | ecosystem: Environmental > Aquatic > Freshwater > Creek > Sediment | place: USA... | reverse complement strand
CGGTGGGGATGGGCGGGGTGCTCGCCGAGGTGATGCGCGACGTCGCCCTCCGGGTCCTGCCGGTCACCGCGTCCGACGTGGAGCAGATGATCGACGAGCTGCGCAGCTCGGTGTTGCTCGCGGGCGCCCGGGGCGCAGCCGCGGTCGACCGACACAGCCTGGTCGAGCTGGTGCTGGGCCTCGTCGGAGCGGCCGGCGAGCTCGGATCGGACCTCGCCGAGCTCGAGTGCAACCCGGTGATCGTGTCGCCCTCGGGTGCGGTCGCGGCCGACGCCCGGCTGGTGCTGCACGCCGAGACGCCCCCGCCGCGCCCGCGGCCACCCGAGACGGATTTCTCCCTCCTCTTCGAGCCCCGGGGCGTGGCGGTGGTGGGCGGATCCACCACCCGGTCGAGCTTCGGCAACTGGATCCTTGATGCGATGCGGGACATGGGGCGCCCCAACCTGGCGGCCATCCACCCCACCGCGGAGGCGATCGAGGGGGTGCCGGCGTACCCGTCGTTGTCCGCGGTGCCCCACGAGGTCGACTACGTCCTCGCCGCCGTCCCCGCAGCCGCCTGCCCTGCCCTCGTCGCCGACGCCGAGCGGGCCCGGTTCGTCCACGTCATCAGCGGTGGCTTCCGGGAGGCGGGCGCGCCCGGCGAGGGGCTCGAAGCGGATCTGATGGGCGCCGCCCGCCGGGCCGGGGTGCGCGTCCTCGGTCCCAACTGCATGGGGACCTTCAGCCCCGCCGGTCGCCTCGCCTTTCAGCTTGACGTGCCCGCCGTGGCCGGCCGCGTGGCGGTCATCTCCCAGAGCGGCGGGCTGGCGGCCGACATCATCAAGGTCGGCGACGCCCGCGGCATGCGCTTCTCCAAGCTGGTCACCGTCGGCAACGCGGTCGACGTGACCCACGGGGAGCTCCTCGACTGGCTGGTCGACGACCCGGGCACCGACGTCGTCGGGCTGTACGTGGAGGACCCCCGCGACGGTGCCGGGCTGGTCGCCGCGCTGCGCCGGGCCCGGGGCCGGGTCCCGGTGGTCGCGCTGATCGGGGGGCTCAGCGCCCAGGGCGCCCGTGCCGTGGCGTCCCACACCGGCGCGCTCGCCGGCGACGAGGCCATCTGGCGGGGGATCTCCGCGGCGACCGGGATGACCTGCGTGCGCACCTTCGAGGAGCTCATTGGCGCGCTGCGCTACCTGGAGCGCCACTGCGGCCACCACCCGGCCACCTCCCCCAACGTGCTGATCGCCGGCGTCGGGGGCGGAGCGACCGTGCTCGCCGCGGATGCGTGCGATCGTGCCGGCCTCACCGTGGAGCTCCTGGGTGACGGCGCCCGGGCGGCGCTGTCGGCGCGCGGCTACGGCGTCGGCACGAGCATCGCCAACCCGATCGAGATCCCGGTCGGCCCGGGCGTGGCCCCCGACCTGCTCGCCTCGGTGCTCGGCGAGGTCCTCGACGCGCAGGGCTTCAGCGACGTGCTCGTCCACATGAACGTCCAGCAGTACTTCTCCTTTGTCCGGGGAGGGTCGTCGCGGCTCATCCCCTTCGTCGAAGCGATCGGTTCCGCCGACCTGCGCGGGGCGCGCCTGGCCCTCGTCGTGCGCAACGCCGAGTGCGCACCGACCGACGTACGAGCCCGGCTGGAGGTGGCGTGTGCGGTCAACGACCTCGCCACCTTCGTCACCTTCGAGGAGGCCGCGGTCGCGATCGGTGCCGCCCAGCGCTTCGAGCGGAGCAGGGGGGCATGACCGCCCCCGACACCGGGGATCCCCGGTCCATCGCCGGTCGGGTCGCGCTCGTCACGGGCGCCGCGAGCGGCATGGGCCGCGCCACCGCCCGCCTCTTCGCTGCGCACGGCGCGCTCGTCGGGGCCCTCGACCGCGACGGCGACGGGCTGGCCGGCCTGGCCGAGGAGCTGACCGGTGGGGGGCACCGGGTGGCCACCGCGGTGGTGGATCTGGCCGACCGGGCTGACCTGGAGGCCGCCGTCGCCACCTTGCGCGCCGCGCTCGGCCCGGTCGACATCCTGGTCAACAACGCGGGGATCGCAGCCGGCGCCGCCCTCGACGGCCCGGGCTACGAGGACGCCTGGAGCCGGACCATGGCGGTCAACCTGGACGCTCAGGTGTGGATGGTGCGCTCCTGTCTGGCCGACCTCCTCCGCCACGGCGAGGGCAGGATCGTCAACGTCGCCTCGACCGAGGGGCTCGGGGCTACGGTGCGCAACTCGCCCTACACCGTCTCCAAGCACGGCGTCATCGGCCTGACCCGCGCGCTCGCCGTCGAGCTCGGTCGCCGGGGGGTGACGGCCAACTGCGTGTGCCCGGGCCCGATCAACACTGCGCTGACCGCGGCCATCCCCGACGACGCCAAGTCGACGTTCGTGCGCCGCCGGGTGCCGATCGGCCGCTACGGCGAGCCCGAAGAGGTGGCGCATGTGATCCTCTCTCTCGTGCTCCCTGCGTCCTCCTACCTCAACGGTGCGGTGATCCCGGTGGACGGGGGCATGACCGCCAGCAGCCGCTGAGGCGGTCGCCACGGGCTGGGCAGGCGGCCACGGGCGGCCTCAGCCGGTGGCGGCGAAGCGCTGGGCGAGGCCCTCGCCCCAGGTCTCGACCTCGGCGCGCAGGTGGAGGTGCTCCGCCCACGCGGCGAGGCGCGCCTCGTCGAGCGGTTCGAGCTCGCCGAGGCGCCCGCCGGAGCAGGCCACGACCTGACGGGCCAGGCCGATGGTGCAGGCCACGTCGAGGTGGTCCGACGGCGGCTCCGGATCGTGGTGGTGCGCCACCGCGTCGATGATCAGCGGGCTGATGCCCCACTGCCCGAGGAGCTCGGCGCTGACCTCGGCGTGGGTGAAGCCGATCAGCCGCGCCTCGAGCTCGCGCAAGCTGCGGTCGCCGGCCGCGGCCTCCCGGCGGATCGCCCGCACCTGGGTCGGCACGTGCTGGGCCAGGGCCAGCTCACCGACGTCAGCGACCAGCGCCGCGGTGAACGCTTCCTCCACCCACGGCTGGCCCGCCGCGATCCGACGGGCCATGGCGGCGGTCGCGATGCCGTGGGCGCTGAACTGCTCGAGGGAGATGCCTGCGCCGCTGGCCTGTTCGAAGAGGGTGGCGAGCGAGGCGGCGTAGACGAGGCCGCGCAGGTTGTTGAGGCCGACCATGGCGACCGCCTGCTCGACGCTGCTGATGTGGCGGCCCACACCGGCCCAGGGGCTGTTGGCCATGCGCAGGATCTGAGCCGAGAGCGCGACGTCCCCGGTGACGATGCGGGCGGCGCCGGCGGCGGAGCGGTCGTGCCGCTCGAGGTAGGAGGTCAGCTCCTCCCACACCTTGGGCAGGCCGGGCAGCGCCTCGGTGCGCTCGGCCAGCCACGTGGCGGCGTTGCGGTGGAGGATCCCCCGGGAGGCGGCGAGGCCGAAGAGGAGGCCGACCACCCGGTCCGACTGGCTGGGCCACTCGAGCACGTCGCAGGCCGGACCGCCGTCGGGGCCGGGTCCGACCCTGACGAGGCGGACGAGCGGCCACCGGTGCCGGGCGGCGGAGAGCAGGCGGCCGGCGGAGGGGATGCTGGGGCTCGACACCAGGAGCATGTCGGTGTGGTGGCCTTCGAGCTTGGCCAGCGCGGCGTCCTCGGTCGCGGTCCAGTCGATCATCCACGGCCCGGGGCCGGCCGCCGCCCGCAGCTCGCGCCACTCGGCCTCGGAGCCGACGAACAGGGCCCGCCCGAGCTCGGGGCCGGGCACAGGCAGCGGTGCCGGGAGCCGACCGTCGGCGTGACCCTCCATGCTCGTGCCTCCTCAGCCGCGCAGCGCCCGCAAGCCCGACGTCGTCCGCGGGTGGACCCGTCCGGGTCCATCACCGAGGATGATCGGCGCGCCTGGCGCGGGACTGAAGCACGCTGGGCCCTCGGGCATCCCGGGCGGCTCAGTGCTCGACGGCCAACCAGGCGGCGAAGCGCTCGCCCATCATCACGCAGGTCAGGTTGGTGTTGGAGCGCACGCTGGTCGGCATGATCGAGGCGTCCACGACCCGCAGTCGGTCGACGCCGTACACGCGGCCATGGGCGTCGACCACTGCGCCCGGGTCGACGTCGGGCCCCATCGGCGCGGTGCCGGCGGGGTGGTAGGTGGTCGTGACCTGTTCGCGGAGCACTGCGGCGAGCGCCGCGTCGTCGGCGAGGACGTCGTCGTCGACCAGGAGGGACTTGACCATCGGCGCCAGCTCCGGGCTGCGGCACAGGTCCCGGCCGAGGCGCCACGCCTCGATCATGCGCGCCATGTCGAAGGGGTCGGCGAGGTAGTTGAGCTCGATCTGGGGCGCCGCGTCGGGCGCGGCGGAGCGCACCCGCAGGCGCCCGGTGCTGCGCGGCCGCATCAAGACCGCGCCGATCATGAACATGGGGAAGGGGTCCGGCATGAAGCCCCGCATCTGCTCGGGATCGAACATGGTGGCCGGGCAAAGCTGCATGTCGTTGGCGTCGCTCGACCCGGCGGAGGTGTAGCGCAGCCCGACCTCGGTGACGACGTCGTCGTCGTGGATCAGGCCGTCGGCGGGGAGGCCCGGTAGGCCGGCGGAGGGGTGGTCCAGGAGCACCGCGCCCACCCCTTCGAGCGCGCTCACCACCGGGATGCCGAGGGCTCGCAGGTCGGCGCGAGGACCGATCCCGGAGCGCACGAGGATCGGTGGCGTGCTGACGCCGCCCGCGGCGAGGGTGACGCGGGCGCCCTCGAAGCGGCTCCGCGCGCCGTCGACGATGGCCTCCACCGCCCCGGCCCGACCGCCCTCGACGACGACCCGATCGACGAGCGCGCCGGAGGTGATGTGCAGGTTGGGCCGGGACCGTGCCATCGCCAGGTAGGTGAGCGCCGTCGACATCCGCACCCCGCCCCGCTTGTTGCGGGGGAACACGCCCACGCCCGACGCCCCCGCACCGTTGAGGTCCGCGCCGCGGGCGAAGCCGCGCCCGATGCAGGCGTCGTGGAAGGCGGCCTGCCAGGGCTGCCACTCCGCCGCGGCGACGCGCAGTATGGGAAAGGGCCCGCCGACGCCGTGGAGCGCCGGATCGAGGGCGGCGCCGACGGGGTCGTCCTCGGCCACCCGGTACGAGCCGAGGACCTGGTCCCAGGACCACTCGGGCAGACCCCGCGCCGCCCACTCGTCGAAGTCCGCGGGATCACCCCGCAGGGCGATCGTCCCGTTGACCGCGGAGGATCCTCCCGTCACCTTGCCTCGGGGGTAGGGGATCGTCCGACCCGGCAGTGCCGCGGCCTGCAGCCCCCAGTCGTGGTCGACCAGCGAGACCTGGCCGTAGAGGAGGTCGGCCGGCGTCGACGCCTGGTCGGGGTAGTCGGGGCCGGCTTCGATCAGCAGGACGCTGCGGGCCGCGTCCTCGCTCAGGCGCGTGGCCAGGATCGCCCCGCAGGTCCCGGCACCCACGATGATGTCGTCGTAGTACATGTCGTCGCTCCTGTCGGCCGTCGGCCGCTCACCGCTCTGGCACGGCGCCTTCGACGGAGGTGCCGTCGAAGAACGCCGGGTTGAGCCGGGTGAAGCATCGGATGGCGTTGTCGCAGGTGAACCGGCGGAACTGGTCCGCGTCGAGCAGGCCGTCGCGCACGAGCCCGTGGGCATCGGGGAGGACCTCGTCGAAGTCGGGGGTGTCGAAGTGGGAGATGTCGGATCCGAGCATCACCGACAGCTCTGCGCCGAGTGGGTTGGACGGAGCGAACGCCGCGGCGACGTTGCGGTCGTCGGCCTCGCATCCGAAGGAGAAGCTCGGCACGAACCGCTGCAGGATGTCGCGGGGGCCGCGCACGTCCATGGCGGCCCACTCGTCGAGGTCGTCGGGTGCCGGCGCGCTGATGAGCGCCGCCCGGAGCGCGGCGGCGAGGGGTCCGGGCGTCGCCGCCACCAGCTCCGGCGCCCACTGGCGGACGAGGCGCTCGAGCTCGTCGATGTCGAGCAGGTCGATGTCGTTGACCGCGCGCAGGCGCTCGACGTTGCGCTTCTCCCAGTGCTCGATGGTGTCGGCCAGGAGACCGGTCGCCCACGACACGCCGCACTCCTGGAAGACGAAGGGGATGTCGGGGAAGCGGCGGGTGACGCCGCCGAGCAGCAGGGCCTTGCAGATCGGGTAGTTCATGTAGAGGAACGAGCCGATGTGGTTGGCGACGAAGCTGCTGGTCGAGGTGTACCACCCCACCGGGGGGATGCCCGCACCCCCGTGGACCGTGACGGCGAAGCCGAGCTGGCGGCACCGTTCCCAGACCGGGTCGTAGTCGTAGGCGCTGTCGAGGCCGAGGTGGTCGAGCCAGTGGGTCTGACCGGGGTACAGCCACGGCGTCGGCTCCGGGGTCTCGATCGGTCGGAGCACCGCGTGGGGGATGGCGATCACCTTGATCCCGAGCGCATGGCAGTGCTCGAGCTCGGCGATCGCCTCCTCGGGGGTGTCGACCGGCACGGTGCCGGCGACGGCCAAGCGGTCCGACCACGGCCCGTAGCTGGCGGCCAGGAACTCGTTGAAGCCCGCGCACACCCCGCGTCGGACCTCCTCCTCCGCGATGCCGGCCGAGCCGAGGCCGTGGGTCGGGTACAAGATGGCGAAGTCGATCCCCATCTCACCGAGGCGCTCGTGGAGCAGCCGCGGCGCCAGGGACGCCGCCAGGTCGCGCGGCTTCCACGTCGGCGATCCCCACCAGCTGGCACGCGGGGCGCGGGTGCGGGTCCGCACCTCGGGGGGTGGCGCCCCGATCAGGTCGTGATCGACCGGCGCCCGGTAGCGCTCGAAGGCGCGCGGCCCGAGGGTCTCGCGCAGGTATGGCAGCACGGCCGGCATCAGCTCGAGCACGTGGCCGTCGGCGTCGATGACCGGATGGCCGAGCTCCGCCCTGATCTGGGTTGCCTTCGTGATGACCCCCTCCGTCCTGGCCTCATCATCGCATGTACCACCGGTGGACCACACTGGTTGGGTGACCGAGCACCACATCACCAGCGTCGACGCGCCCCGCGAGCTCTATCGGCCCCATCTGATGGAGGACGCGCTGCTGGCGGGCACCCGTGTCCTCGACCTGACGAGAAACCTGGCTGGGCCTTTCTGCACCATGACCCTCGGCGACCTCGGCGCCGACGTGGTCAAGATCGAGCACCCGGGCACCGGCGACGACACCCGTACCTGGGTGCCACCGGCATGGGGTGGAGAGAGCGCCACCTACCTGGCGGCCAACCGCAACAAGCGCAGCATGGCCGTCGACCTCGACGACCCCGACGGGCGGGCGATCGTCGCCGAGTTGGCGCGCCGCGCCGACGTGCTGGTCCACAGCTTCCGGCCGGGGTCGCTCGAGCGGCGCGGACTCGGCCACGAGGATCTGCGGACGGTCAACGAGGGCCTCGTGTACTGCGCCATCTCGGCCTTCGGCCCGACGGGGCCGAGGCGCGACGAGCCGGGCTACGACCCCATCCTGCAGGCCTACTCGGGGATCATGCAGCTGACCGGCGAGCGCGACGGGCCAGCGGTGCGCCTCGGCGTCGGCGCGGTCGACCTCGGCACTGCGCTCTGGGCCACGATCGGGATCCTCGCCGCCCTTGCGGCGCGCAAGGAGTCGGGCCGGGGTGGGTTGGTGACGACCAGCCTCTTCGAGACCGCGACCTGGTGGTTGTCCTACCACCTCGCCGGCTACCTCGGATCGGGGGCGGTGCCCCGGCGGCAGGGCTCGCGCACCGCGTTCATCGCTCCCTACGAGGCCTTCGCCACGACCGACGGGCAGGTGTTCGTGGCGGCGGCCAACGACCGGCTCTTCGGTGCGCTGGTCGAGGCCCTGGGCCTCACGGCGCTCGCCGAGGATCCCCGCTTCGCCACCAACCCGGCGCGCGCCGCGCATGCCGACGAGCTCGGGTCGCTGCTCGCCCCGGTGTTCGCCACCCGCAGCGCGGCCGAGTGGGAGGAGGTGTTGCGGGCCGCCTCCGTGCCGTGCAGCCGCGTGCGATCGGTGGACGCGCTCGCCGAGGACCCCCAGACCGTTGCGCTCGGGCTTCTGGCCCGGGTGCCCCGCGACGACATCGCGGACCTGCGCCTGGTCGACCTGCCCGTGTCGAGGGACGGCGTGCGCGCGGTGCGCCACGACCCGCCGCCGCGCCTCGGTGAGCACACCGACGAGATCCTCTCCGAGCTCGGTTGGGACGCCGCCGACGTGGCCCGCCTGCGCGCCCGCGGCGCGCTCGGCTGAGCGCCGCGTCAGTTGTACGGCTGGCTGCCCGGCGTCATGTGCCGGTCCAGGTCACCCTTGAACTGCACCACGAGGTAGCGGTCGACCCACTTCCACTCCCCGTCCACGCGCGACCACTCGTCCTCGTACTTGCCCGCGACGATCAGGGCGAACTCCGAGTCCGGGGGTTGCTGGGCGACCGTGTAGCTCGTGACCGACCGTGCCGTGCCGGCGTCGAGATCGATGTCCACCAGGATGTTGTGGTAGATCTCCTTGGTCGCACGACCCCGGTCCGGGTAGACGATGTTGGTCCTGGCGTACTGGTCCCTGATCTCGTCGCCGCCCTTGAACACCTTGCGGCCGATCAGGTCGGCACCGAGGGTGGCATCGCCCATGAGGTCACCGATGCGCTGGAAGTCACCCGCCTCGATGGCGTAGCCCACCTCGAAGATCTGGCGCTCGATCTCGTGCTGGACGACGAGACGCTCGATCTTGCGGGCCAGGTCGTCGTCGGTGCTGTCCATGGGGCGTCTCCTCGGTCCGGGTGGCGGTCACTTCCTGGTCGTCGTCGTGCCCGTCGACATCAGGTAGGCGTAGTGCGGCAGGTGCGACAGCTGGCCGCCGTCGCAGCGGATGGTCTGGCCGGTGATGAACGCGGACTCATCCGATGCGAGGAACAGCGCCAGGTTGGCGATGTCCTCGGGGAGGCCGAGGCGGGGCACCAGGTTGCTCTGCTCGATGACCGCCTGGATCTCGGGCGGGCACGCGGCCAAGAGGGACGGGGTCATGATCGCCCCCGGTGAGATGGTGTTGCAGCGCACGTTCTGCTTGCCGAACGCGGTGGCCACCGACATGGTGAGGGTGACGACCGCCCCCTTGGCCGCTGCGTACGCCGTCTGGCTCAGGTCACCCGCCAGGGCCTGGTTGGACGCCGTGTTGATGATCGAGCCCCCACCGGCCGCGATCATCCGCGGCACCGCGTGCTTGCAGGCCAGCATGGCGCCGCGGGCGTTGACCGCCATCGAGCGGTCCCAGGTCTCCACGTCGAGGTCCACGACCGTGAGGTCCTTGGCGTGCATCGAGGCGTCGGTGAGGGCCGCGTTGTTGTGGAGGACCTGCAAGGAGCCGAACTCGTCGATGGCGGCGGCGATCATGGCGACCACCTGCGCCTCCTCGGCGATGTCGGCCCGGCAGGCCACCGCCGTGCCGCCGGCCGCCCGGATGCCGGCCGCGACCTCCTCGGCGCCGGGGCCGTTGCGGTCCGCGACGACCACCTTGGCGCCCTCCCTGGCCATGGTCTCGGCGCTCACCTTGCCGATGCCGGAGGCCGACCCCGTCACGATGGCCACCTTGCCGTCCAGTCGTCCCATCTCCCGTTTCCCCCTTGTGTGTGTGCGCGCCGTCTCCGGCTCAGGCCGAGCTTGGTGACGCGGCTTCTTCGACGGCGGTCCCGTCGAAGAACCGCGGGTTGACCGACGTGAGGAGCCGGACCGGGTTGGTGTAGACGAAGTCCCGGAACTGCCCGGCGCTGAGGAAGCCGTCCTCCACGAGGTCCCAGGCCTCCGCCAGCGTGGACGCCATGTCGGGGACGTCCCAGTGGCCGATGTCGCTCGAGAACACCGGCCGCAGCACCGCGCCGCCCGCGTTGGCCGGGTGGAACGCGAAGGTGAGCGTGCGGTCGTCGGCCTCGCACCCGAAGTAGAAGTGGTCGGCGAACGCCTCGATGAGCTCGGCCTCGGAGGTCGCGGCGACGTGGCGCCACTCGTCGCGCTCCGCGGGCGGTGCGCCCGCGGCCGGGATGTCGCGCAGGTCGGCTTGCAGGTCCCGCTCGGGTACGACGAGGCCGTCGCCGTAGCGCCGGGCGAGGGATTCGAACTCGGCCCAGTCGATCGACGCCGGATCGAGCGACGCCAGGGCAGACGGGTTGCGCTTCTCCCAGTGCTCGACGATGTCGTTGAGCAGGGTCGTCGCCCAGTTGACGCCGCACTCGAGGGCGGCGATGGGGAGGCGGGGGAATCGGCGCGTCACCCCGGACATGAACAGCGACTTGACCTGGTGGTGCATCTTTTCGGCGATCGCACCCATGTGGTTGAAGGCGTAGTTCGTCGGCGAGGTGAAGTTGTTGGGCGCGACCTGGCCCATCCCGCCGTGCGCCGTGACCGCGAAGCCGAGCTGCTCGAAGCGGGCCCACACCGGGTCGTAGTCGTGGGCGCTGTCGAGACCGAAGGTGTCGAACCAGTGGGTCTGGCCGGGCATCAGGAACGGCGACGGGTGCCCGCCGAGCGGCTCGGGGATGGGCCGGTACACGCCCTCGGGGATGACGACGACCTTGAGCCCGATGGCACCGCAGTGCTCGAGCTCGGCGATCGCCTCCTCGGGGGTGTGCATCGGGATGAGCCCGGCGACGGTGAGCTGGCGGGCATAGGGCCGGTAGGTCTGCGCGTACCACTCGTTCCAACCCCGGCACAGACCCCGACGTATCTCGGCGTCCTCGTGCCCGGCGGCCCCCATCGCCTTGGTCGGGTACAGCACCGCGAAGTCGATGCCGAGCTCGCCCAAGCGCTCGGCGAGCAGCGCCGGGAGCATGGCGGTGGCCAGGTCCCTCGTGTTGCGCGCCGGCGTGGCCCACCAGGCGCTCTGGGGGAAGCCGTGGCGGACCCGCTCATCGGGTGCGCCCCGGCCGAGGATGACCTCGAGCGTGGATCCGAGGGCCCGGTAGCGCTCGAACGCGGTGGGCCCGAGCGCCTCGCGCAGCGCCGGCAGCGCCGCAGGGACGTACTCCTGGATGTGGCCGTCGCAATCCACGACCGGATGTCCGAGCTCGGCGCGCACGTCGGCCGACGACCGTCCCATCCTGTGTCCTCCCCCTCGCCGTGGCGGTGGCACCCGCAGCGGGCGGGCCCGACCGAAACGTACACCGTGCGGGGCGCGTTTGTCGGCCTGTGCTGCGGGCCGTACGATCGCCGCCAGGCTCGGCGACGACGGGGGGATCAAGGTGGCCAGGTTCGATGGCAAGGTGGCGATCGTGACGGGCGCGGGGTCGGGCATCGGCCGCTCGACGTCGCGCCGCCTGTCCTCGGAGGGCGCGTCGGTCCTCGTCGCCGACGTCAACCTCGACGCCGCCAAGGAGACCGTGGCGATGATCGAGCAGGAGGGCGGCACCGCCGCCGCCCAGTGGGTCGACGTCAACGAGGAGGACGCGATCGCGGCGATGGTCGCGGCCGCGGTGTCCACCTTCGGGAGCCTCCAACTCCTGCACAACAACGCGGCCGACACCCTGATCATCCAGCGCGACCTCGACGTCGAGCACATGGAGGTCGAGGTGTGGGACCGCACGCTGGCGGTCAACCTGCGTGGCCCCATGCTCGGCATCAAGCACGCGCTGCCGCACATGCTGGCCTCGGGCAGCGGCGCGATCGTGACGACCTCGTCGCTGGCCGGGCAGATGGGCGACCTCTCCCGTGTGGCCTACGGTGCGTCCAAGGCCGGGATCGATTCGCTCACCCGGTACGTGGCCACCCAGTACGGCAAGCGCGGCATCCGCGCCAACGCGGTCGCGCCGGGCGTGGTCAAGACCCCGGCCCTCACCGCCAACGTGCCGGCGGACGAGATCGTCGTCTACGAGAAGAACCACGTGACGCCCGGGATGGGCGAGCCGCACGACATCGCCGCGGTGGTGGCGTTCCTGCTGAGCGACGACGCCGCCTATGTCACCGGCCAGGTGCTCAACGTCGACGGCGGCCTCGAGATGCACACCCCGCTCTACTCGTACTTCCAGTGAGGACCGATGGCGCGCGCTGAGGCAGGGCCGGTCACGCCGGGCATCATCGACGTCGACAACCACTACTACGAGCCCGACGACGCGTGGACGAGGCACCTCGACCCGGCGTTCGCCGATCGTTCCCTGCACGTGGTGCGCGGGCCCGATGGGGTCGGGCGGCCGCACTACGGCACCGAACCCATGTACTCCCTGCCCGGCACGCCTGCCGACGTGATCGGCCGGCCCGGCGTCTTCCTCCATGACAAGGACGGCCGCTACGCGCCCCTCGCCGAGCGCGACCTCGTCCACCCCGGCGAGATCCCGCACTTCGCCCGGCGGGAGGCCCGCCTCGAGTGGATGGACGGGGAGGGCGTGGCCACCGCAGTCATGTGGCCGAGCATGGGCCTCACCGTCGAAGTGCAGCTGCGCGACGATCCCGAGGCGTGCGTCGCCAACCTGCGGGCCTTCAACCGCTGGCTCGACGAGGAGTGGGGCTTCGACCATGCGCAGCGGATCCTCGCGGTGCCGTGGCTCACCCTCGTGGACCTGGACTCGGCGATCTCCGAGCTCGATCACGTCCTCGCCCACGGGGCCCGCGCGCTGTCCCTGCTGTTCTCCCCGGTCAACGGGCACTCCCTCGCCGATCCCTGCTTCGACCCCTTTTGGGCCCGGGTGGCGGAGGCCGGCGTGCCGGTCGGCTTCCACGGGGCCGAGTCGGGCTACAACCAGATGCTGTCGGTGTTGTGGGGGGAGCGTCCCCGCCCGGCAGCCAACCAGCAGTCCGCGTTCCAGCGGGCCGTGTTCTTCGGCGAGCGGCCGATCATGGACACCCTGGCCTCGCTCGTGCTGCACAACCTGTTCGGGCGGTTTCCGAGCCTGCAGGTGATGAGCATCGAAAACGGTTCGGCCTGGGTGCCCTACCTGCTGCGGGTGATGGACAAAGGCGCCCGCTCGGGTCAGTACGGCGAGTGGCTCGGCGGGCCGATCGATGACGTGCCGAGCGCGATCTTCCGCCGTCACGTGTCGGTCGCGCCCCTCGATGACGACGACATCCGGGGCCTGATCGACGCGATCGGCGCCGACCGGGTGCTCCTCGGATCGGACTACCCCCACCCCGAGGGCCACCCGATGCCCTCGAAGTTCCTCGACGGGGTCGACCTCACCGACGAGGAGCGCCGGCTCATCGCCCACGACAACGCGGCCCGGCTCCTCGGGCTGCGCTGAGCGAGAGGACCCCTGCCCCGTGACCGACGACATCGCCCGCAGCGAGCAGGAGATCGCCAAGCTGATCCACCGCTACGGGTACCTGCTCGACGCGGCGGACTTCGAGGGCATCGCCACCCTCCTCGCCCACTCGAGCTTCGGGAGCGACAAGCTCGGGCGTGCCGCCTTCCGCGGCCACGACGAGATCCTGGCGCAGTTCGAGCGCACGAGCATCCCCGAGGGCACCCGCCGGACCAAGCAGATCTACTCCAACGTCATCGTCGACGTCGACGGCGACCGGGCCACGTCGCTGTCCAACTTCCTGGTGCTCCAGGCCACCGCGACGATGCCCCTCCAGCCCATCGTGTGCGGCCGCTTCGAGGACGCCTTCGAGCGCGCCAGCGGCGGGTGGCGCTTCGCCGAGCGCTACATCGTCGTGGAGCTCGTCGGCAACCTCTCCGAGCGCCTCTACGAGGGCACCCAGCCGTACCGGTGATCGCCGGCGGTCGGCTGGCCGGCAAGGTCGCCATCGTCACCGGCGGGGCGTCGGGGATCGGCCGGGTGACGGCGCGCACGCTGGCCGGCGAGGGCGCGGCGCTGGTGCTGGCGGACATCGACGCGGCCGGCGCCCACGACGCGGCGGACGAGCTCGTGGGCGCCGGGTACGCGGCGCTCGCCGTCCGCTGCGACATCGGCGTCGAGCGGGACGTGATCGACCTGGTGGCCGCCACGGAGCGGGCTTTCGGCCGGGTGCTCGTGCTCGACAACAACGCGGCCATCACCAGCCGGGAGCACCAGGCGGCCGACGGTGCGATCGCCGACATGGACGTGGACACCTGGGACCGCACGATGCGCATCGACCTGCGCGGCACGATGCTGTGCTGCAAGCACGTCGTGCCCTCGATGCTCGCGGCCGGCGGCGGCTCGATCATCAACATCTCCTCGAACGCGGCGCTCGCCGGCGACGTGACCCTCAGCGCCTACGCTGCAGCGAAGGCCGCGGTGCACGCCGTGACGATGTCGGTGGCGTGCGCCTACGGGCGGGGCGGTGTCCGGTGCAACACGGTCTCACCGGCCAGCATCAAGTCCCCCTCGGCCATGCGCATCGTGCCCTCCGAGGTCCTCGCGGAGTTCGAGCGCCACGTCCTGCTGCCCCGCCTCGGCGACCCACAGGACGTCGCCAACCTGGTGCTGTGGTTGGCCTCCGACGAGTCGTCGTTCGTGACCGGCCAGCTCCTGCGCGTCGACGGCGGCGCGCTCAGCCACCTGCCGCACACCGGCTACCTGGCGCTCTGAGGTCGGATCGGATCGCGGGTCCCGGCCCTTCCCGGCCCCCGGGCACTCAGCGCAAGGTGGTTGCCGAGAGCTGGACGGGGAGGCCCGACTGCAGCACCATGCCGGTGAGCGGGTCGACGTCGGCCGAGGCACTGGTGAGGGCGCACACGTTGGGGTGGTCCCAGCCGTGGGGGAGAGACACCGCGCCAGGCACGAGACCGGCGTCGAGCTGGACCCGGGCGACGACCGAGCCGGTCCGAGCCGTGATGGTCACCTCGTCGCCGTCGCCGACGCCGGCGACGGCGGCGTCGGCTGGGTGGATGAGCGCCCGGATCTGGGGCGGGTAGCCGACCGGCCCGCCGAGGGCGCGCATCTGGCTGTTCATGGTCCGCAGCTGGCGGCGCGGGATGAGGACCGGCCCCGTCGGCACGGGTGCGCGCAGCAGGTCTTGGAGCTGCGCGACCATCTCGGCCGGCGCGATCCGCCAGCGGCCGTCAGCCAGGAGGCGCTCGCTGACCCACCCGTGGACCGGGCCGCCGTGGGAGATGCCCGATGGGTGGGCCTGAAGGGTCGCCAGGTCGGCGCGGCCGCGGGCCGCGATCGGCGCGAGGAGGTCGTCATCGGTTGCGGTGGCAGCGTCCATCCCGCCCGGCAGGACATCCAGGCCGAGGCGGGAGCCGAGCTCGGCCATGATGCGCCACAGCGGCCAACGCCGGCGGGCGGGTGGCACCACCGCGGCGCTGTACTGGCTGGCCACCTCGAGCTGGTAGCAGTCGAGCAGCCACGGCAGGTCGGCCCGCTCCAGTTGCCCGGCGCAGGGGAGCAGATGGGTGGCGAGCGCGGTGGTGTCGGTGCGCACGATGTCGGCGACGGCCAGCACGTCGAGGTTGCGCAGTGCCGCCTCGGTCCGCTCCCGGTCCGGCAGGGCGGTCAGCGGGTTGCCGCCCACGACCAGCAGGGCCCGGAGGTTGCCGGCCTCGATCTCGTCGACCAGCCCGGCGCAGGGGTACTCGCCGAAGCGCCGGGGGAGCTCGGGGCGACTGGCCGGGCCGCGCTCGGCCACGCCGTCCGTCGGCGTCAACGTCCTCGTGTCCATCTGCATCATGAACCCCGGGTTGAACCAGACCCCGCCCGGCCGGTCGAGCGACCCGGTGACGGCCTCGAGCGCCCACAGCAGCCACTCGGTGACGTTGGCGGAGGCGGACATGGACACGCCGGTCCCGGTGAGCGCACTCACCCGCCCCGCTTGCCGGACGGCGTCGAGCAGGGCGCGCAGGTCCTCGACGGCGAGCCCCGTGTGCGCCGTGGCCATGGCGTCGTCGAACGCGCCGACCGCGGCGCGCAGGCGCTCGACACCCTCGACGTGGGCTGCGAGGAACCCCTCGTCGGCGCCGCCGTCGAGCAACGAGCGCACGAGCCAGCCGAGCACGCACCAGTCCGAGCCGGCGCGCGCCGCGAGGTGGCGGGTGGCCAGCTTCGCCGTCTCGGTCGCGCGGGGGTCCACCACCCACACCTCACCGCGACGACCGGCGTCGCGGAGGCGTGTGACGGGGTCCGGCATGCAGTTGGAGTGCCCGTGGGACACCACCGGGTTGGTCCCGAGCAGCAGCAGCAGCTTCGAGCCGCGCTCGTCCCACAAGGGCGTGAGGCCCGACCACCCCGAGACCAGCTCGGCGACGAGCGGCTTGGACGGGGTGTCGATGGTGGTGGCGGTGTACTTCTGGGCGGAGCCGAGCTGGCGCAGCCAGCGTTCCGCGGTCCGGCGGCCCGCCGCGTCGAACGCGCTGCCGCTGGCCAGGTACATGCCTACGGCGTCTGGGCCGTGGTCGGCCACGGTCGTGCCGATCCGCGACGCGAGGTCGTCCAGGCAGTCGTCCCAGCCGGTGGGCGCCATCGACGCCCCGTGGCGCTGCGACGGGTCGTCCAGGCGCTCGGGATGGTGGTGCAAGGCGCCGAGCGCCCGGCCCTTCGGGCAGGTGTACCCCCGCGAGAGCGGGTGGTCCGGATCGCCGCGGATCTCCTCGATCACCGGTTCGGGTCCGTCGTCGGACACGGTCACGACGAGCCCGCACATCGCGTTGCAGATGCGACAGAACGTGCGGTGCTGGCTCACCTCGCCATGGTACGGGCCCGGTCCGCCCGCGGGTCCGGCGCCACGCGGGGCGGCATGATCAGGAGGCGAGCAGCGCGAACAGGTCCGGATCGGACCGGCGCAGCCGGCGGTAGTTCGCCTCCCACATGTTGGGGATGAAGTAGCGGGTGTAGGCGCCCTTGGCCCGCGCCGCCTCGGCCTCGGCCATCTCCTTGCCGCCGATCAGCTGTGACTCGACGTGGCAGCGCGCCGAGGTCTCGAGGGCGATCGCCTTGACCGTCGCGGCCGCGAGCGACGTCTCGACGATCACGGTGCCGTGGTTGCCCACGAGCAGGACCGAGCGCGCGCCGAGCACTGCGGCCATGCGGGGACCGTCGACGGGGGGGTTGATCCCGTCGTCGGCGTAGTGGGCCTGCTCCTGGTAGAAGAGGCAGGCGTCCGCCGAGTACATGCCGACGTCCTGCCCGGTCGTCGACACCACCTCGACCCAGTGCGAGTGGGTGTGGATCACCGACATGGCGTCTGGTCGCGCCTTCAAGAGCGCGGCATGGAACGCGATCGCCGGAGACGGCTCGGCGTCGCCCTCGAGGCGTTCGAGGTCGAAGGTGGTCTTGATGACGTCCCCCGGGGTGGTCTCGTCGAAATAACCGAACGACGACACCCACATGGCGTCGGCCCGGTCGGGGGCGCGCAGCGAGACGTGGCCTGCGACCCTGCTCTCGCAGCCGGCCCGGGCCAGGATGCGCCGCGCCGCGGCGACCTGGAACGCCGGATGGTCCTCGGTGTAGCTCATGGTTCCCCCTCTGATCGTCTGGAAGCTGTTGGTCTAGAAGCCGTACAGGGCACGCACGTTGCCGCTCACGATGGCGTGGCGCACGTCGTCGGGCTGGTCGGCGAGCTGCTCGTCGAGCAGGCGCTTGCTCTCGGGCCAGGTGCTCACGTGATGGGGGAAGTCGTTGCCCCACATCAGCGTGTCCGTCCCGATCACCTCGCGGGCCAGCACCGCGGTCCGGTCCCGCATGAACGTGGCCCGGATGTTGGCGTGGTAGTACTCGCTCGGCGGCCGCTCGCAGCGGATGTCGGTGAGCAGCTGCCGGTTGCGGTGGAACCAGTAGTCGGCCCGCTCCAGCATGTGGCCGGCCCATCCGGCGTCGTTTTCCGCGGAGACGATCCGCAGCTCGGGGTGACGGTCGAAGACCCCGGCGTAGATCAGCTCGAGGAGCACGTGCTCGATCTCGGTGGTCTGCAGGACGCTGAGCGCCGCGCTCTTGACGTCCCAGCGCTTCTCGGGGTCCCGGCTGGTGGCGGCGTGGAGGCTGACGGGGAGGCCTTCGGCCACGGCGGCGGCCCAGAGCCGGTCGTAGCCCGGGTCCCAGTAGGGGATGCCCTCGCCCCGGATGACCGGGATCATCACGCCCGACAGGCCGGTGCGCCGGGCCCGGGCCAACTCGGCGACGCAGTGGTCGAGGTCGTCGGGGGAGAGGAGGGCGATGCCGAAGAAGCGGTCGGGACGGCGGGCCACGAACTCCGAGAGCCAGGTGTTGTACGCCTCGAACAGCGCCCACTGGAAGTCGACGTCGGCGATCGGGTAGAGCTGCATGGCGATGGTGGGGTAGAGGACCTCGGCGTCGACGCCGTCGCGGGCGAGCGCCTCCATGCGGATGTCCGGATCCCACCCGCCAGGGTACACATCCTCGTCCCAGCGGCCCTTGGCCCGCACCTGGTCGTCGGTGCGCATCACACCGGCGAGCAGACCGACCGGGGGGAGCTTGGCGCCGTCGCACACCAGCCGGTCGGTCGTCTCCTCGTGGACGAGCCGGGGTGCCCGGCCCCGGAAGCGCTCGACGGTGTAGGTCTGCCAGAGGTCGTGCGGCTCGATCACGTGGGAGTCGGCAGAGACGACGTCGTACGACACGGGCATGGGCCTGCCTCCTCGCGGCGAGCATACAGTCGGGCTGCCGTGACCGGCTCTGGAGGCGGGGCGGACGGGCGGATACGGTGGGTGTGGTGGGGGTTGCCGGCACGCTCGACATGGAGGCGTTCGCGGCCGAGGCGCGGGCGTTCCTCGACGGGCGGGCCGCTCCGCTCGACCGCTCCGTGTCGGCGTGGGGCGAGGGCTCCGACGCCGTCGGGGCCTACCAGGTCAAGACGCCGGAGCAGGAGCGCGCCGAGCTCGAGGCGGCCCGCACCTGGCAGAGCGACAAGTTCGACGCCGGGTTCGGCTGGATCACCGGCCCCGAGGTCTACGGCGGCCGCGCTCTCCCGGCGCGCTACGAGCGGGCCTACCAGGAGCTCGAGGCCCTGTACGCGCTGCCGCCCCAGACCATGCTCGGCGGTGGCCTCGGCATCGTGGCACCCACGATCCTCGCCCACGGCCCGAGCTGGATGCGCGACGAGTACCTGCGGGCCATGCACCGGGGGGAGGTGCTGGCGTGCCAGCTGCTCTCCGAGCCCGAGGCCGGCTCGGACCTGGCATCGGTGCGCACCCGCGGGGTCGCCGACGGCGACGACTGGCTGATCGACGGCCAGAAGGTCTGGAGCTCCAAGGCCCGCTACGCCGATGTGGGCTTCCTGCTGGCCAGGACGGACCCGTCGGTGCCCCGGCACCGGGGCCTCACCACGTTTCTGCTGCCGCTCGCCACGCCCGGGGTCGACGTGCGCCCGTTGCGCCAGATCACCGGTGGGGCGGACTTCAACGAGGTGTTCCTGAGCGGGGTGCGCCTGCACGACCGGTACCGCATCGGCGCCGTGGGGGGCGGGTGGGACGTCATCCGAACCACGCTCGGCAACGAGCGCGCCGCCATCGGCGCGGGCGGGGCCGGCTACGGGGGCGTCGGGCTGGCCGGGCTGGCGCCGCCCGCCCGCATCGTGCAGATGCTGCGCCACTTCGGGCTCGACCGCGACCCGTGCCTCCGCCAGGAGCTGGCCCGGGCGGTGACGGGCTACGAGATCGCCCGCTACACCTCGCTGCGGACGGCCGCGGTGCTCGAGACGGGCGGCCAGCTCGGCCCGTGGACGTCCACCTCCAAGCTCCACCTCGTGTCCCACCTCAACCGGACCGCCTCGTTGATCGCCCGCATCCTCGGGCCCCGGATCTGCGCCGACTCCGGCGAGTGGGGGACCTTTGCCTGGGCGCAGCTGCTGCTGGGCGTGGTAGGGGCCCGCATCGGGGGCGGCACCGACGAGGTGCTGCGCAACACCATCGCCGAAAAGGTGCTCGGCCTGCCCCGGGAGCCCACGGTGGGAGTCGGTCCAGACGGATCCGACAGACAAGCACACGAGAGGAGCGGGTCGTGACCTTCCCGACCGGGATCGGCGTGGTGGATCTGATGCTCGGGGTCCCGTCGAAGCGCGACAACTGGGCCAAGGACTTCGGTGGCCTCGTGCGCGACAAGGAGAGCCTCGGCCTCAAGCACGGTGCCGGGTACATGTTCAAGGACCTGCCCACGGTCGACGGTGAGGCGGACTTCGTGTCGTTCCTCGTCGCCGAGATGGACAGGTGGGGGATCGAAAAGGGCCTCCTGCCCGTCGCCGACGGTGACGAGTGGGGGCGGCGGGCCGTCACCGAGCACCCCGACCGCCTGTACGGCTTCCACATGCTCGATCCCAACAAGGGCATGGACGCGGTCCGCTCCCTCGAGCACGCTGTCGCCGACCTTCGTTGCGTAGCGGCCGCGGTGTTCCCTTCCGGCACCTTTCCCCAGGTGAACATCGACGACGCGTTGATGTACCCCATCTACGCCAAGTGCGTCGAGCTCGGCGTGCCCATCTTCCTCAACGTCGGCGTGCCGGGCCCGCGCTTCCCGATGGCGCCCCAGCACGTCGAGCGCCTCGACCCGGTGATGTACGACTTCCCCGAGCTCACGGTCGTCACCCGCCATGGTGGCGAGCCGTGGGAGGCCCTGCTCGTCAAGCTGATGCTGAAGTGGCCCAACCTGTACTACTCCACGTCGGCGTTCGCCCCGAAGCACTACCCGAAGGCGATCGTCGACTACGCCAACACCCGTGGTGCGGACAAGATCATGTACGCGGGCTACTTCCCGTCGGGCCTGTCACTCGAGCGCATCTTCACCGAGCTGCCCGACGTGGCCTTCCGCGACGAGGTGTGGCCGAAGTTCCTCCGGGACAACGCGTTGCGGGTCCTCAAGATGTCGTGATCGGTGCCGATGGGGGCGCCGATCCGAAGATCGGCGCCCCCATCGCGGACCGCGGATCCGTCAGGACAGCGTGTAGGTGAGCGGCACGATCGTACCGGGGACCGTCTTGAAGCAGGCCAGCGGGGAGAGGCACTTCCCCCCGTACAGGCCGTTGGCGTCGGCCGGGCCCTTGAAGCCGTTGGGGTTGGACGTGACGGTCACCTCTTGCAGGTTCGAGGCCAGCCACAGCTTGTTGGCGGCCAGGCTGCCCTTGCCACCGGCGATGCCGGCCGCGTCAAAGGTCCCTTGCTTGAAGATGGCCGCCTGGAACGTCTTCTTGGTCAGGTTGGCACCGGCGCCGGTGATGCCGGTCTTGACGATGTTCATCAGGTTGCACTCGTAGTAGCTCTGATCCATGTCGAGCTGCTTGCCGGTGCCGTCCTTGAAGCCCGGGTAGGGCACGCCGGGGTTCGTCTTGGTGATCACCGGGAAGCCCTTGCCGACCGGGGTGGTGGCGTAGGTCGCTTCGAAGTCCTTGCGGCACTGCGCTTCGAAGGGGGTGTCGGTCGCCACTACCCCCGACGTGTCGAGCCGGAAGTTGTTCCAGTGGGTCACACATGGTGCGCCCTCCAGCTCCGGGGGCAGCTGACCGGCTGAGAACGCGGTGCACATGCCGGAGCTGATCTCGATGATCGAGTACTTGAGCGACAGCCCTTCCTTGGTGGCTTCGGTCGGGAACACGGTGAAGTAGGTGAAGGGCAGCATGTCGATCACGTGGTCCGCGCCACCGGCCTTGACCTTTTGCACGGCGAGGGAGACGTTGGCGTTGCCGTCGGTCTGGGGGAGGTTGGCGATCTTGATCGCGTCGCTGAACACCACGTTGTAGCCCTGCGCCTTCAGCACCTTGTCCACCTCGGCGAAGGCGGCGGCCTGGAAGTCGTAGTCACCCCGCAGCACCGCGACCTTTGCCGTCTTCGGGAGCAGGTTCGGGTCCTTGACCAGGGCCTGGATGCCGGCCTGTGCCGACGCCGATCCGGGCGGGGAGAGGTTGATGAAGTTGCCGTTCATGTCCTTGAACTGCTGGGCGCTCACCGCGTCGATGCCCATGTACTGGATGTTGCCGTCGACGGCGATGCAGGGTGTGGAGTCGGGTGGGAACCCGCCGCCCGCCGCGATCACGATGAACGGCTTGGCGTCGATGATCTGCTGGCACGAGGTCTGGAAGGTCTTGGGATCAGCGGGATCCCACGAGACGAACTGATAGATGAACTTGCGACCGTTGATGCCTCCGGCCGCGTTCCACTTGTCGAGGTAGTAGGAGATGCGCAGCGCGTTGGACGGACCGGCGTCTTCCGGGACGCCTTTGATTGCACCGGCCTTGACCAGGCCGGAGAGGTCGGCGCCGTGTATGACCACCTTGATCGTGGTGGCGGTGACGCCGGTATCGGAGGCGGTGTTCGTCCCGGCGGTCGTCGCCGCCCCGGATGTGCTGCCCGAGACCGTCGTCGAGTTGGTCGCCTTGTTGCCCCCGCTGCTGCCGCACCCGGCTGCGAGCAACGCCACCGCGATGGCGGCGCCGACGAGCCTGTTGCTGTGTCGCATCACGTGCATCTCCCCCAGTTGTGCCACGCCGGTCAATGATCCGGCGTGACGGATGTCATACATTAGCGTATGTCGGACGACACGGTTAGGGTGTGTCGAACGACACAGCTGGGGGTGTCGCACGACGGAGCGGCCGGAGCGCTGGGGGACCCATAGTGAACGCTGAACAGGGGCAGCCGGTCGACGCCCGCTCCCTCGCCGGTCAGGTCATGCAGGAGGAGCAGGACCGTCACGCGGCCCACGCCAGCGAGACCTTCCTGCTGCCTGACGACCTGCTGCCGGGCATGTCGGGCGACGTGATGGGCTTCGGTGAGGCGCTGCGGTCGGGGGGTTCGCTCATCCTGCTGCTGCTGACGCTCCTGTTGGTGTTCGAATCGGCGGATCAGGTCACCGTGCAGGTGCTGGGCCCGGACATCCAGAAGACGCTGAAGATCTCCGACACGGTCCTCACCGGCATCGCCAGCCTCGGTGGCGTCGTGCTCGTGCTGGCCACGTTGCCGCTGGCGTGGCTCGGTGACCGCTTCAAGCGCACCCGGGTGGTCGGCTCGGCCGGCGTGGTCTGGGCCGGCTTCGCCGCCCTCACCGGCCTGGCGCCGACCGCGTTCATCATGGCCTTGACCCGCAGCGGCACGGGTCTCGGCGCGTCGGCGACGATCCCCATCTCACCGACCATCATCTCCGACCAGTACCCCATCGCGGCGCGCACGAGGATGTTGGCCATCGAGTCCCTCGGCCGGCCGGCCGGCTACGTCATCGGCCCGTTCATCGCCGGCTTCATCGCCACGGAGGCCGGGGGCACCCAGGGCTGGCGATGGGCGTTCATCCTCGGGGCTCTCTTCCCCGTTGTCATCGGTCTGCTCCTGATCACGCAGCGGGATCCGCCACGCGGCCGCTTCGAGCAACAGGCGGTGCTCGGTCAGACCGTCGACGTCGCCGATCCGCCGGTGCGCGTCTCCGCCGCGTTCGAGCGCCTGAGAAAGGTCAGGACCTTCTACTACCTCGTCGTGGGGATCGGGCTCCTCGGCTTCGCGCTCGTCGCCGTGCCTGTCCAACTCGGCCTGCTGCTCGGCAACAACCCCCGGCACGACAAGCACTTCCACTATGGGTACGGCGCCTTCACCAGGGGCTGGATGATCGGGATCATGCAGATCGGTCAGCTGATCGCGATCCCGATCGCCGGGTTCATCGGCGATCGGGTCTTCCGCAAGGATCCGACCACCGCACTGCGCCTGACCGGCGTGTTCGTCCTGCTCTACGGTGCCTTCACGGTGGTCGGGTTGCGCTTCGGCAGCGTCACCGTCCTCATCGCGTTCATGGTCATCGCCAACTCGTTCCAGGGAGCGGCGTTCGCCACGATCCGTCCGGTCATCGCCGCGGTGGCGCCCTACAAGATACGGGCCCAGGCCTTCGCCATGGTCGGCGTCTACATCTTCCTCATGGGTGGGTTCTTCGGCGGGCTCCTGGCCGGCTCGTTCTCCGACGCGTGGGGACAGCGGACGGCGCTCACGATCATCGTGCCGCCGGCCGCCCTGCTCGGCGGCCTCCTCGTCATGTACGGGGCCCGGTTCATGAAGGGCGACATCTCGCTCAGTGTGCAGGAGCTGCTCGAGGAGCAGGAGGAGCAGAAGCGGATGAGCGCCGATCCCGAGCACGTCCCCGTCCTCCAGGTCCGCAACCTCGACGCCGGATACGGTCCGCTGCAGGTCCTCTTCGACGTCGAGCTCGACGTGCAGCGCGGTGAGGTGCTCGCGATCCTCGGCACCAACGGCGCCGGGAAGTCGACGCTGCTCAAGACGATCTCGGGGCTCATCATGCCTGACCGAGGCGTCGTGCGCCTCAACGGTCGCACCGTCACCCTCGTCTCGCCCGAGGTGAGGGTGGCGGAGGGGATGGTGCAGGTACCGGGAGGCGAAGCCGTCTTCCCCACCCTGTCCGTCAAGGAAAACCTCGACATCTGGTGCGAGCTCATCGCCGACCCGGCGGCACGCCTCGCCGCCCGCCAGCAGGTGTACCGCGTCTTCCCCCAGATCGAGCGGCTCCTCGACCAGCGGGCCGGTTCGCTGTCAGGCGGTCAGCAGCAGATGCTGGCGCTGTCCAAGGCGCTCCTGCTCAAGCCCGCGATCCTCCTCATCGACGAGCTCTCCCTCGGTCTCGCCCCACTCGTGGTGCAAGAGCTCCTCGCCGTCGTCGAGCGCCTCAAAGCGGAAGGCATGACGATGGTCATCGTCGAGCAATCGGTCAACGTCGCACTGGCCGTCGCCGATCGTGCCGTCTACATGGAACGTGGACAGGTGAAGTTCGCCGGACCGGCCCGCGAGCTCCTCGATCACAAGGAGCTCCTGCACGCCGTGTTCCTCAGCGGGACGGGAGCATGAGGTGCACATCCTCGCTGTCACCGTCGGCGGTTGGAACATCACGGCTCAGTATGTGTTCCGGGGGTTCATCGAAGGCCTGACCTACGGCATGGTGGCACTCGGCCTCGTCCTCATCTACAAGGCGTCCGGCGCGGTCAACTTCGCCCAGGGCCAGTTCGGTGCCTTCGGGGCGCTCCTGATGACGATCATCAGCCACAACTACGGCGTGCCGATCGGCATCGGCCTGCCGATCGCCATCCTCTGCGGGGCGGTGCTCGGCGGTGTGACGGAGCTGCTGGTGGTGCGGCGCTTGTTCTACCAGCCCCGGCTGCTCCTGCTCGTCGCGACGCTCGGCATCAGCCAGCTGATCATCTACCTCGAGTTCCGGCTGCCCCAACCGAAGAACCGTGGTGCTCGGCTGCCCTATCCGGAGCTGATCCGGTTCAACAAGCCCGTGCAGATCGGGCCGGTGTCGATCCGCGGTGATCAGCTGGCCGTGCTGATCGTCGTGCCGATCGTCTGCGCCGCTCTTGCCTACCTGTTGACCAGGACCAAGTTCGGCTTGCGGGTGCGGGCATCGGCCGACAACTCGAGCGCCGCCTCCCTCGCCGGCATCTCGGTCAAGATGGTGTCGACCCAGGTGTGGGTGCTGGCGGGTGTGCTGTCCGCCATCTCGGCGGTGCTCTTCGGTCCGCTGTCGAGCGAGCAAGCCACCGCCACGGGCAACTCGCTCGGCGCCACGCTCCTCCTCAAGGCGCTCACCGCAGCCATGGTCGGGGGGATGGAGTCCTTCCCGCTGGCCCTTGCCGGCGGGATCGGCATCGGCATCGTCGAGACGATCATCAAGCTGAACTCCCGCAGTGCCGGTTCGGAGTACATCTTCTTCTTCGTCCTCCTGCTGATCCTGGTGCTCGTGCGAGGGACCAAGGCACGCGAAGAGGGTGGCTGGGCGATGCCCAAGCTGCGGGCGGTCAACCGGGACCTCGCCAACATGACCGCGGCGCGGTGGCTGGCCCGGGGCCTGATCCTGCTGATCGTGGGCGCCGCGCTCCTGCGGGGCATGACCCTGCACCACGGCGCCGACTTCCAGCGCTACTCGATCGTCCTCATCTACATGATCGTGGCCCTGTCCTCGACGGTCCTGACCGGTTGGGCCGGCCAGCTCTCGCTCGGTCAGTTCGCGTTCGTCGGGGTCGGGGTGTATGCCACCGGCTACTACGGGCAGCGGTTGCCCTACCCGGTGGCGCTCGTGCTCGGAGTGGCGTGGGGGATCGGCATCGCCATCGTCATCGGCCTGCCCGCCCTCCGCCTGAAGGGTCTCAACCTCGCCATCATCACCCTCGGCTTCCAGCTCCTGTGCGTCTTCTGGTTGTTCAACGTCAAGAAGCTGAACAACGGATCCGGTCAGTCGATGAAGCTGGTCAAGCACAAGTTCTTCGGCTGGGATGTCACAAACGACAAGAAGGCGCAGTACTTCATCATCCTGGCATTCGTCCTGCTCGTCGCGTACGTGGTGACGATGTTCCGAAGATCGGGCATCGGTCGCTCGGTGATCGCCGTGCGCGACAACGAGAACTCTGCGGCGGCGTTCACGGTCTCGCCTGTTCGTGCGAAGCTCCTCGCGTTCGCCGTGTCAGGAGGCATCGCCGCGCTGGCGGGCGGCCTCTACGCCGGTGTGTTCCGTGAGTTCAGCTCGCAGTTCGTCCAGGCCGACGAATCGTTTCGGATCGTGTCGATCGCCGTGGTCGGCGGCGTGAGCTCTGTCATCGGCGCCATCATGGGCTCGTTCGTCGTCCAAGGGCTGCCGGCCATCTTCAACGGCAATGATCAGATCAAGCTGTTCGCGTCGAGCATCGGCATGCTCATCATCATCATGTACTTCCCCGGTGGTCTGATCTCGATCGTCCAGAACCTGCGGGACCTCCTGTACGGGTGGATCGCCAGGAGGACCGGGTACCAGCCGAGGGCCAGGAGAGCGGGAGTGGTGGTCTCCCAGCTCTCGACGCGCCCCAAGGAGGTCGCGGCGGGGGTGCTGCCGCTCAAGACCGAGGATGTGACCGTCCGGTTCTTCGGTCGTCCCGCCACCGCCGACGTCTCCATCATCGTCCATCCGGGTGAGGTCGTCGGCCTCATCGGCACCAACGGTGCCGGCAAGACCACCTTCATGAACGCGGTGAGTGGCTTCCTCCCCTCGACGGGCCACATCGAGGTCTTCGGCACGCGCGTCGACCACCTCCCGGGCTACCGGCGGGCCCGCCTCGGCGTCGGTCGTGCGTTTCAGAACGCCAAGCTGTTCGGTGCGCTGACCGCCCGCGAGACGGTGGAGGTGGCGCTCGAAGCCCGATCCAGGTCGCTGCTGATCCCGTCGATCCTGTTCCTGCCACCGTCGCCCTTCCAAGAGGCACGCAAGCGCCGCGAGGCGGACGAGATCATCGACTACCTCGGCCTCGGCCGCCACGCCGACACACCGGTGGCCGAGCTGTCCACGGGGACGCGCCGGATCGTGGAGCTGGCGTCTTTGATCGCCCTCGACGCCAAGCTCCTGCTCCTCGACGAGCCCACCGCCGGCGTGGCCCAGAAGGAGACGGAGGCCTTCGGCCCGTTGATCCGCTCGGTGCAACGGGAGCTCGGATCGTCGATCCTGATCATCGAGCACGACATGCCCATGGTCATGGCCATCAGTGACCGGATCTACTGCCTGGAGGCCGGAGCGGTCATCGCAGAGGGCACACCGATGGAGGTTCGCAACGATCCCCGGGTGATCGCCTCGTATCTGGGCACCGACGAGCGGGCCATCAACCGCAGCGAGATCGCGGCGGCGGTAGCCGCGTCCGGGGAGGTGGAGGATCTCGGCTGATCCCTTTGATCTGACCCGCGCCCTTCGACTGGCTACACTCCGAGCACCCGGAACAGGAGTATCCGGCCAAGGGGGAAGTACATGCACAAGATCCGGACGTTGGGCGTCCTCGGCATCTCGGTGATGCTCGTGGCGTCGGCGTGTGGCAGCAGCTCCAAGAAGTCATCGACGAGCTCGACCACAGCTGCGAGCAACGGCGGGACGACCGCCACGACGGCCAGCACGGCCGGCAACACCGCCTCCGATGTCGGGGTCACCCCGACACAGATCACCATCGGCAACATCGTGACCCTCACGGGTCCGGTGCCCGGGCTCTTCGCCGGCGGCCAGGCGGCCACCGACGCCTACTTCCAGTACATCAACTCGCTCGGCGGCGTCAACGGCCGCAAACTCGTGATGAAGGGCGGCGACGACGGCCTGAACTGCAACCAGTACCAGAGCCAGCTGCAGGCCATCGGTAGCTCGGTCTTCGCCTTCGTCGGCACCTGGTCGGACTTCGACAACTGCGGCGTGGCCTACTTCCAAGCCAACCCGACCATCCCCGACGTCCACTACCTCCTGTCGAGCCAGAGCTACAGCGAGCCCGCCGGGTTCACGCCGCAGCCGCAGCCGCCGGGGTTCCGCACCGGCCCGTACCAGTACTACGCCCAGAAGTACCCCGACGCGGTCAAGAAGGTCGGCGCCCTGTGGACGACCAGCTCGCCCACGACGTGGGCCAACCAGAAGGCGGCCATGCAGTCGGTGGGCTTCACCATCATCTATGACCGCGGCACGCAGCCGACCGAGACGGACTTCACCGCCGACATCGTCCGGATGAAGAGCCTCGGCGTGCAATACCTGGATCTGCGCAACCAGGGCGTCACCACCATCGCCGCGGCGATGAACGCTGCCGCCCAGCAGAACTGGCACCCCCAGGTCGTGGTCACCAACAGCGAGTACGACCCCACCTTCTTCAAGCTGCTGAGCGACCCGGCGAACGGCAACGGCATCCTCACCGACCAGCCCTTCGCCATGTTCCTCGGCGAGGACGCGGCCACCAACCCCGAGGTCCAGCTGTTCGACACGTGGATGAAGAAGACCCATCCGAGCCAGACCATCGACCTGTTCGGCATGTTCTCGTGGGCCGCGGCCAAGCTGTTCGTCGACGCCCTCAAGGCGGCCGGTCAGAACCCGACCCGCCAAGCCGTCGTCGACGCCTTGAAGAACATCCACAACTTCGACGACAACGGCATGGTCGCAGCGGCCGACACGGGCAACAAGAAGCCGCCGTCGTGCTGGCTGCTCCTGCAGGTGGAGAACGGCAAGTTCAACCGGGTCCTGCCCGCCGACAAGGGCTACGCCTGCAGCCCGACCGGCTACTACCTGGCCCCCGGCCAGTAGGGGCTGACGGCACGCCAGCCGTAGCTTCCAACGCCTCATGATGTCCCCGGACGGGGCCGTGCACCGCACCTGCGGGTCACGGCCCCGTCCGCAACGTCCTCTCCCAAAGGCGGCCTCCTCGGATGAGCACCCTCCTCCCGTTGACGATCGTGGGGATCGTCACCGGCTGCATCTACGCCGTGACCGCGTCGGGCCTGGTGGTGACCTACACCACGACCGGGATCTTCAACTTCGCCCACGGTGCGATCGGCATGATCGCCGCCTTCGCCTACTGGCAGTTCTCTGAGCACTGGCACCTCCCCGAACCGGTTGCGTTCCTGCTCGTGCTGCTCGTGGTCGCGCCGCTCCTCGGCGCGGTCATCGAACGCGTGCTGATGCGGCCGCTGCGGGGCAAGACGCTCGACGTGACGTTGACGACGACGCTCGGGCTCCTGCTCTTCCTGATCGGACTCGCCACCGTGGTGTGGGATCCGAAGAAGCCCCGGCGGGTCACGCTCTTCTTCCGCGGCCACCACGTCAAGCTGTTCGGCGTCGTCGTGAGCGCCCACCAGCTCGCCGTCGTCGCGGCCGCGATCATCGTAGCGATCGTCCTGCGCCTGTTCCTCTTCCGCACCCGGTCGGGCACGGCGCTGCGCGCCGTGGTGGACAACCCCGAGCTCACCGGCCTCACCGGCGCCTCGCCGGCGCGCTTCGGCCAGCTCGGGTGGATGATCGGGGCGATGCTCGCCGCCCTGGCCGGGATGCTGCTCGCCGCCCTCATCACCTTGGACATCACGATCCTGACGCTGCTGGTGATCAACGGGTACGCCGCCGCCATGGTCGGCCGCCTCCGCAACCTGCCGCTGACCTTCGCCGGTGGCCTCGCCCTCGGGCTCATCCAGTCCTACCTGACCGGCTACCTGCCGATCGGCGTCTGGTTGGACACGGTGCGGCCGGCCGTGCCGATGGCGTTCCTCCTGGTGGCACTCATCGTCCTGCCGGAGCGGCGCATCCCCGTCCGGCTGATCTCGGCCCGCTCCCCCAGGGTGGCGGGGCTCTGGGAGTCCGTGATCGCCGGTGGCGTCCTCGTCGTGATCGCGGTCCTGGTCGCGCCGCACCTGTCGGTGTCAAACCTCCAGACGGCGTCGCACGGGGTCGCCCTCGGACTGATCATGCTCTCGCTCGTGCTCCTCGTCGGCTATGGCGGCCAGGTGTCGCTCTGCCAGTTGACCTTCGCCGGCGTGGGCGCGTTCGCCATGGGCAAGGTGGCGCACGGGGGGTCGTGGTGGGGGCTGCTCGCCGCCGTCGCGCTGAGCGCGGCGGTGGGCGCGCTCGTCGCCCTCCCCGCGTTGCGGCTGCGCGGCCTCTACCTGGCGTTGGCCACCCTGGCCTTCGCGTCGGCCATGGACACGGCCTTCTTCCAGAACGTCCATGCCTTCACCGACAGCCTCTCGTTGCCGGTGCACCGCCTGACCCTCTTCGGTCTGTCGCTCAAGAGCAACAAGACCTACCTCGTGTTCATCGTCGCGGTGTTCGCCCTCGTCGGCATCGGGCTGCTGGCCATCCGGCGGAGCACCTACGGCCGCCAGCTCGCGGCGCTGGCGGACAGCCCGGCTGCGTCGGCGACGCTCGGCATGAACCTGGTGACCACCAAACTCGTCGTGTTCAGCGCGTCCGCCGGGCTCGCCGGCCTCGCCGGTGCCCTCTACGGCGGCCAGCAGGGCCTCGTCGGCGCGGGCGATTTCCAGCTGCTCCTCGGCCTCAGCCTGGTGCTGCTCGCCGTCGTGTGGGGCATCCGCACCGTGTCCGGCATGATCTTCGCCGGGCTGCTGTTCTCCGTCTTCCCGGTCATCCAGTCCCACGTCCCCGCCCTGCGGGATCTGCTCTACCTCGGCACCGGACTCGCCGCCATCGGCATCGGCCGCAACCCCGGGGGGGCCTTCGGCGGCAACACCCCGTTGCAGCAGCGCCGGGACAAGAAGGCGGCGGCCGCGGCCAAGGCGGCACTGGCGGAGGCCACCCCCGGAGGTGTCCACGATGAGGCGGCGGTGGTGGTCTGATGCTGCGGGTCGATGGTGTCTCCGTGCGCTTCGGCGGCGTCCGGGCGCTGAGCGAGGTCAACCTGGAGGTCTCGCCGGCGGCGGTCACCGGCCTGATCGGTCCCAACGGCGCCGGCAAGACCACCTTGTTCAACGTGGTCAGCGGGCTCCAGAGCACCGAGCACGGCACGGTGACGCTGGGCGAGCGCGACATCACCGGCGACTCCCCGCGCCGGCGCGCCCGCCTCGGGGTGGCACGCACCTTCCAGCGCCTCGAGATCTTCGGCTCGATGACGGCCAAGGAGAACATCCAGGTGGCGGCCGAGCTCCATCGAAGCTGGTCGGGGCGCAAGCGCAACCCGAAGCAGGTGGCCGACGAGATCCTCGAACGGCTCCGCCTCAACCCCGTCGCCGGGCTCCAGGCCAGCACCCTGCCGACCGGCTTGTCGCGCCTGGTGGAGCTGGGGCGGGCACTGGCCACCGAGCCGTCGGTCCTGCTGCTCGACGAGCCCAGCTCCGGGCTGAGCACCGAGGAGACCGATGTTCTCGGCGACCTGCTGACCGACCTGGCCGAGGGCGGGATCGCCGTGCTGCTGGTCGAGCACGACATGGAGCTCGTGATGCGGGTGTCGAGCCAGGTCTGGGTGCTCGAGACCGGCACGATCATCGCGTCGGGCACCCCGGCGGCGGTCCAGGCGGATCCTGCGGTGCGCCTCGCCTACCTGGGCGCGGAAGCACCGGGTGGCCACGAGGTGCACGAGGAGCACGCGCCCCCGGCGCCCGCACCTGCGGCGGGTACGCCGGCGCCTGCGGCCGGTGCACCCGCACCTGCGGCCGGTGCACCCGCACCGGCATCGTCGGGCGAGCCGAAGGCGTTGGTGGGCGCCGAGGGCGACGTGGCCCTCGAGCTGGCGGGGATCCACGCCGCCTACGGATCGATCGAGGTCATCCACGGGGTGGATCTACGCTTGCCCGCGGGCAAGGTGCTGGCCATCCTCGGTCCCAACGGCGCGGGCAAGTCGACCCTCCTGCGGGTCGCATCGGGCCGGATGCGCCCGACCGAGGGACACGTGCGCTTCAACGGTGAAGATGTCACCAGGCGGTCTCCGGAGCGCCTCACGCGCGCCGGGTTGTGCACGGTGCCCGAGGGGCGCGGGGTGTTCCCCAACCTCACCGTGGCGGAAAACCTCAACATGTGGACCTTCGCCGGGGCGGTGCGCCGCAAGGACGTGGAGGAGCGCGCGTATGCCCGCTTCCCGATCCTCGGCAGCCGCCGACACCAGGCGGCCGGGACCCTCTCGGGCGGCGAGCAGCAGATGCTCGCCATGTCCCGGGCGCTGTCGACCAACCCGAAGCTCCTCCTGTTGGACGAGATCTCGATGGGGCTGGCGCCGCTGATCGTCGCGGAGCTCTACCAGGTGGTGGTGCAGCTCGCCTCGGAGGGCATCAGCATCCTCGTCGTGGAGCAGTCGGCCCGGACCGCGCTGAGCGTCGCCGACCTGGCCGCGGTGATGTCTTCGGGCCGCATCGTGCTCACCGGGACGCCAGCGGAGGTCTCCGACGCGGTCTTCGACGTGTACCTCGCCGCCGGCGACGGTGGCCGGGCCCCGTCTGCGCAGGCGTAGGCTGAACGCGCCGCCCGACGGCGGCAGGGGAGGGACAGATGACCGAACTGCCGTGGATCATCTCCGTCGACGACCACGTGGTGGAGCCTCCGACCCTGTGGAGCGACCGGCTGGCGGCTCGGGACCGCGACGACGGACCCCATGTCGTGCGTGACACCTGCGAGACCATCGACGACCCGGGCGCCCAAGCGGTGCGCTACGTCAAGGGCGGCAACGGGCCGGTCACCGATTGGTGGGTCTACGACGGCCGGGCCCGCCCGGTCCCCAAGGTCGTCGCCTGTGCCGGCTTCCCGGTCGAGGAGCACACCATCGACCCGATCAACTACGAGCAGATGCGACCCGGGTGCTACGACCCCAAGGCCCGGCTGGCCGACATGGACATCAACCGCACCGAGCGCTCGCTCTGCTTTCCGATGATGACCCGCTTCGCGGGCCAGATGTTCTACGAGGCCTCCGACAAGGACCTCGCCCTGCGCTGCGTGAGGGCCTACAACGACTGGATGATCGACGAGTGGTGCGGGTCCTCGGCAGGGCGGCTGATCCCGCTGTGCATCATCGCGTTGTGGGATCCCGCCGCGGCGGCCGCCGAGATCCGCCGCAACGCGGCGCGGGGCTGCCGCGCCATCACCTTCACCGAGATGCCCCACTTCATCGGCCTACCATCGATCCACGACCCGAGCCGGTACTGGGACCCGGTGTTCGAGGCCTGCGACGAGACGGGCACCGTGTTGTGCATGCACATCGGCTCCGGCTCGCGCATGGCGGAGACGAGCCCGTTCGCACCCCGGGCGGTCAACACGACGCTGACGTTCACCATGGCTCAGCAGTCAGTGGTCGAGTGGCTCCTGTCCGGCGTCCTCGTGCGCTACCCGCACCTCAAGATCGCGTACTCGGAGAGCCAGATCGGCTGGATGCCGTTCATCCTCGAACGCATCGACAAGGTCTACACCCACAGCGCCTACGCCGGTCTCGACCCCATCATCTCGGAGCCGCCGAGCAGCTACGTGCCGGGGCGGGTCTACGGCTGCTTCTTCGACGACGACACCGGCATCGCCAACCGGGGCGCCATCGGCGTGGGCCAGATCGTCTTCGAGGTCGACTACCCGCACCAGGACACGACCTGGCCCAACACCGGCGCCGTGGTCGCCCGGCTCGCGGAGCAGGTCAGCGCCGAGGACCTCGAGCGCATCGTGCGGACCAACGCGCTGGAGATGCTCGGCATCGACTGAGCGCGCTCAGCGGGCGGCCGGCCCGGGGTGCCCGAACAGCTCGCAGGCGTTGCCCCAGGCGATGCGGGCCACATCGGCGGCCGACAGGCTGGCCGCCGCGGCCCGGAGGTGCTCCTGGGAGCGCGGCCAGGTCGAGTCGGCGTGGGGGTAGTCGACCTCCAGCATCAGCTTGTCCACGCCGACCGCGCCGGCCACCGCAGGAAGGCCACGCGGCTCGTCGATGGTGCAGAACCAGAAGTTGCGGAGGAGGACCTCGCTCGGCAGCAGGTCGATCCCGTCCCAGCCGTGCGTCCAGCGGTTGTGGGTGAGGAACGTGTGGTCCATCCAGTCCATGGCGAGCGGCAGCCAGCCCACGCCCCCCTCCGACAGGGCGATGCGCAGGCGCGGGAAGCGCACGGGCACGCGCGACCAGAGCCAGTCGACGGCGGTCACCATGGCGCTGACGGGGAAGAGGGTCTGGGCGACCTCGAGCGGTGCGTCCGGGGTGGTGTCGAGTGTCCGGCCCTTGGACCCGGCGTGCAGGCACACGACGGTCCCGGTCTCCTCGCACGCCTGGAAGAAAGGATCCCAGGCGCCGCTGTGGATCGACGCGAAGCCCTGCCCGGTCGGGTCCTCGCTGAAGCTCACCGCCCGCACCCCGCGCGCCGCGTTGGCCCGGATCTCCGTGGCGGCTTCCTCGACGTCCCACATGGCGGGGAGCTGGATCGGGATGAAGCGGCCCGGGTGCGAGCCCGCCCATGCTTCGAGGTGCCAGTCGTTCCAGGCGCGCAGGACGGCGCGCCCGAGCTCGACGTCGGGCAGGGTCAGCAGCGTGGTGCCGCAGAAGCCGATCCACATCGAGGGGAAGTTGAGCGACGCGAGCACGCCGGCCGCATCCATGTCGGCGACCCGGGCATCCGCGTCCCAGCTCCCGCGGCGGATCTCGTCGAGGCGCAGCGGCCGCATGCCCCACTCCTCGACGGGGCGCCCCATGCAGGAGTCCATCCCGTAGATGGGGTGGAGCCGACCATCGAGCAGCCAGGCCTGTCGCGGGCCGCGTGGTGCCGAGCTCCCCCCGACCATGGCGTTGATCTCGGGGTTCCACTTGTCGAAGTTCGCGCCGAGCATGGTGTGCAGCTCCGCCTCGTCGACCTCGACCAGGTGCGGCGCGCGCTCGGCCAGGCGGGCCGGGAGCCGACCCGCGAAGGCGTCGGCCGGCTCGATCACGTGGTCGTCCACGGACACGATCGGCACCACCGGTTGCGGATCGTGGGCGACCTCCGCCTCGGCGTCGGCGAGGGTGCCCGCCGGCCCCGGGCTCATGGCTGGGCGGCGAGCAGCTCCCAGCGGTTGCCGGCCGGGTCACGAAGCAGCAGGCGGCGCACGCCGAGCGCGGTCATGTCGTCGTATGCGATGCCGTGCGCCGCGAGGCGGGCGCCGGTGGCGTCGAGATCGTCGAAGCGGACGGCGACGTGTGCCTTGGCCGCGGGGCGGTGCTCGATGTCGACGCTCAGGTGGACCTGACCGCCGTCGTCGCCCTCGAACCACCGTGCCCCGCGCGCGGTCGCCTCCGCCCCGGCATCCACGGGGTGGAAGCCGAGGAGGTCGACGAGGAAGGCGATCTCGTCCTCGGCGCCACCCTCGGGGACCCCGAGGTTGACATGGTCGAAGGTGGGCATGGCTCGAAATCTACGCCGGTCTGCTCGGGCTGTCACCTGCGCCCGGCGCGGCGTCGTGGGAGAGTGAGGCGACACCGTGCCAGAGAGGGGTTGGGGGATGACCTGGGAGAGCCATCGCGACATCGAGCGGTTGATGTTCCGCTACGCCCGCTGCGTGGACCTGGCCGAGTGGGACGAGCTCGGTCGCCTCTTCACCCACGCCCAGGTCCGGGCCAGCACGAGCGACGACGTGCGCCGCGGGGCCGAGGGCGTGGCTGCGCTGTGGGCGTCGGTCAACAAGGTCCACGCCGACGGCACCCTGCGGACCCGGCACCTGCTCACCAACGTCATCATCGACATCGACGAGGACGCCGGTCGTGCCGTCGGCGAGTCGTACTTCATGGTGTTCCAGGCGACCGACCGCGTCCCGCTGCAGCCGATCGCCGGCGGCCGCTACACGGACCGCTTCGTCCGCATCGACGGGACGTGGTGGTTCGAGGAGAAGTACATCCAGGTCGACCAGGTGGGCAACATGAGCGACCACCTGACCGTGGACCTGGCCGATGGGCCGATCAGCTTCGAGGACCTGCCGTCCCCATCCTGAGCGGGCCCTCGCCGATCAGGGCGACGATGCGCTCCGGCGGCAGGTGCTGCTCGACGATGCGGACCCCGTAGGGGGCGAGCGCGTCCTCGATCGCGCTCACCAGCGCGGCGGGCGAGCCGACTGCGCCGCACTCGCCGACGCCTCGGTGGTCGATCTCGGCGGTCGGGGGGCTCTGCCACAGGACGACCTCGACCGCGGGCGCCTCGACCGCGCTCGGGATCAGGTAGTCCGCGAAGGTGGTGGCGAGCGGCTGGCCGTCGGCGCCGTAGGCGGCGTGCTCGAGGAGGACCTCCCCGACGCCCTGCACGACCCCGCCGGTGATCTGGCCCTCGACGATGTTGGGGTTGATGGCGGGCCCGGCGTCGACGACGACCAGGAAGCGCCGCACCTCGACGCGACCGGTCTGGGGGTCGACCTCGACGGTGCAGGCGTGGGTCGTCTGGGTCCAGCCGCCGCCATCGTTGGTGAAGTCGTAGGTCGCCTCCACCCGCGGGGGCATCCCGGGCGGCAGCTCCAGGCGCCGGAAGTAGGCGATCCGGGCCACCTCAGCGATGGTGAGGCCGCCCGAGGGGACGCCGCGCACCGTGATGTGCCCGTCGATGATCTCGAGGTCCTCCGGCGACGCTTCGAGCTTGTGGGCGGCGATCTCGAAGACCTGCCGGCGCAGCGCCCGGGCGGCGCCGACGACGGCACCGCTCGCCATCGTGGCGGCGCGGCTGCCGCCGGTGCCGACCATGTTGAACGGCGTGGCGCGGGTGTCGCCGTGGACGACGCGCACGGCATCGAGCGCCACGCCGAGCTCGTCGGCGGCCAGCTGGGCGAGCGTGGTCTCGTGGCCCTGGCCGTGGGGCTGCTGGCTGGTGAACACCGAAATAGACCCGTCGCTCTCCAACCGGGCGTCGGCTTGCTGGTGGCCGCGAGGAGTGGCGCCGGCGCCGAGGGCGGAGCCGAAGTTGGCGGGGCCGGGGGAGGCGTCGATGCTGCACGAGAAGCCGATCCCGAGCAGGCGCCCGCTCCGCCGGGCCTCGGTCTGCGCTTCGAGGAAGCCGGCATGGTCGAGCCGGTCCCTGGCCGCTTCGAGCGTGTGGCGCAGGCTGATGCCGAGCAGGTCGGGCCCGTTGACCATCACCCGGGGGAGCTCGTCGTCGCGCCACAGGTTGGCGAGGCGGTACTCGACGCGGTCGCGCCCGAGGAGGCGGGCCAGGACGTCGATCATCCGCTCCCGGGCCCACGTCTCGGCCGCCCAGGGCCCCCGGTAGGGGATGTAGGTCGCTTTGTTGGTGCTCACCACGACCGATTCGAACGCATAGTGCTCGACGCGGTAGGCGCTCGGGAGCAGGGCCCGCGCCATCATCGCGAACGACGTCGCCGGGAGCGTCACGAGGGGGTACGCGCCGGCGTCGATGGTCATCCGGACATCGAGGACGACCAGGTGCCCGTCGGCGTCGACGCCGGCGGTGACCTCGACGGTGTCCTCGCGCGCCTGGCCGCCGGCGATCAGGTTCTCCCGCCGATCGGCCACCCAGAGGACCGGCCGGCCGAGCAGCATGCTCGCCGCGCAGACCGCGACGTCCTCGCGGTGCGGGTAGGCCTTCTGGCCGAACGAGCCGCCGATGTCGGCACAGAGGATCTGGACGAGGTGGGCGGGCAGGCCGAGCATCACCGCCAGGTGGTGGCGCAGTGCGTGGGGGTTCTGGTGGGCGGTCCGGTAGACCAGCTCGCCGCTCGCCGGGGAGAAGTCGGCGAGGCCGGCGTGGCCCTCCATGGGGGCGTTGGTGATGCGGTGCTGGCGGAACGTCTCGCTCACGACGCGCCCGCCGCGCTGCGCCAGGCCGGCCAACGCCGCATCCGGGTCCCCGTAGGGGAAGCGCTGGCGGTACAGCAGGTTGGTGCCGACCTCGTCCCAGACCGGCGGCGTGCCCGCCGTCAGCGCCTGCTCCATGTCGGTCACCGCCGGGAGCTCGTCGATGTCGACGTCGACGAGCTCGAGCGCGTCCTCGGCTTCGGCGCTGGTGCGCGCCACCACGAGCGCGATCGGGTCGCCCACGAAGCGGACCTTGCCGCCGACGGGGACCAGTGCGGGGAACGCCGGCGCCGCCAGGCCGGGCGGCGGGACCGGGGTGAGCGGGCCGGCGACGGCGTCGAGGTCGGCGGCGGTGAGGACCGCCACCACGCCCGTGACGGCGCGGGCCCGGGACGTATCGAGGTGGCAGAGCACCCCATGCGCCACCTGGCTGCGCACGAACACCGCCCGCAAGGTGCCCGGCCCTGCCAGGTTGGCGACGTAGCGCCCCGCGCCGGTCAGCAGGCGGCGGTCCTCGACCCGGGCGACGCGCGCCCCCACGAGGCGGCCCGAGCCCTCCACCGCCCCGAGGCGCGCGTCACCGGGTTCGGCCCGCTCGCCGAACCCTCGGGCGGTGGTGGATGTCTCGTGTTCGTCCGGCACGGCGCCGAGTCTGGCACCGGCGCCACCGGTCGTGCCGTCCCTCGACCCGAGCGCGCCGCGGCGGGCGCCTATCGTCGGGGGACGGCACGGCACGGGCAGGGACGGAGGCGGGCAGCTCGGCAGGGGCGCGGCGAGAGCTCGTCGGGCCTGCGGCGCGCGCCCGCGGTCGTGGCGATGGCGGCGCTCGTGCTTGCCGGCTGCTCCGGGCCCTCGAAGTCGGCGGCGGCCAAGGCGCCCTCCGCCGTCGCGTCCAAGGTCAGCGACCCGGGCAAGGGTGTGGCCGCGGACCCCAACTACAGCGCCACGTGCGCACCGTCGGGCCCTGACAGCTCGCTGGTGTGCCTCGAGGTCACCTTGCAGGCGATCGACGACGCTCGCGCCAAGGAAGGGCTCGGTCCGATGGCCCTGCCCGCCGACCTCCCCGAGCTCTCTCCGCCCCGACAGCTGCTCGCGGTGCTCGATGCCGAGCGGGTCGACCGGGGCCTGCCCCCGATCGCCGGCGTGTCCGACGACCTGAGCGAGACGGCCGCCCAGGGCGCGTCCAGCGCGCGCCTGCCACCTGAGCCGGGGGCGGGGTTTGCGGGGCCCGAGACCGAATGGATCGGCGCGACCGCCAACGCCCTCGACGCCGACTACCAATGGGTGTACGACGACGGTCCCGGCAGCGGGCTCGGGGACTGCAGGCGATCCGGTGACAGCGGCTGCTGGGCGGATCGCCACGTCGTGCTCGACGACTACCGCGGGGCCGGGACCCTGGTGCTCGGCGCCGCGTTCGACCCGACGGCGGACAACAGCCGGGGCGACCAGGGCGGGACCTCCTTGGCCGCGATCGTCGCCCTCGACACCCGGCCCGCTCCGACCCTGTCCTACACGTGGGCCCAGGTCGGAACCGACCTCCAGGCCGGTGCCATCCGGCCGCGGTCGTCGCCACCCACCAACGTCTCCGCCACTCAGATCCCCGATCCCGCCCACACCGTGCCGGCCGACCCCGACTTCACCCAGGTCTGCGACGCGACCAGGATCGACGACTCGGCGCCGTGCCTCGACGCGGTGCTCGCCGCCGTCGACCACGCCCGCGCGGCCGAGGGGGTCAAGGCCCTGGCGCTGCCCTCGGGGTTCGCCCGGCTGAGCGTGCCCGAGCAGATCTTCGTCGCCATCAACCTCGAGCGGGTCGACCGGGGGTTGCGTCCCTTCGCCGGGCTCACGGCCGCACTGGATCACAACGCGCAGCTCGGTGCCGACCGGGCCAACGATCCGCCCGATCCGGGGAGCGCCTACGACGTGGTCGACACCGAGTGGGCGGGCGGATCGGCCAACGGCCTCGATGCGGTCTACGGGCTGATGTACGACGACGGACCGGGTAGCGGCAACCTCGACTGCCCCAAGCCGACCAGCAAGGGCTGCTGGGGGCACCGCCACGGGATCCTCGACAACTTCGGCACGGTCGGGACCATGGTGATGGGGGCCGCCCTCAACCCCACCGGCGACAACAACAAGGGCGACAAGGGTGGCACCTCGATGGCCGCCACCCTCGCGGTGACCTCGCGCTCGGCCGACGCCTTCGTCTTCAGCTGGAGCCAGGTGGCGGGGGCATCCGGAGACGGGTCGAGCTAGGTTCTGCGCGATGGACGACGAACAGGCCATCCGCCGGCTGATCATGCTGTACAGCCAGCTGCTCGACGACTGCCGCTGGGACGAGTGGGCTGAGCTGTTCAGCGAAGATGCCGTCTTCAGCGTGTGGGGTGAGTCCCACGTCGGGCGGGACGCGATCTTGGCGGCCATCAGCGGGATCCAGCCCGAGATGCCCGGCAAGCACGTCGCGTTCGCTACGGTGCTCGACGTGGACGGCGACCAGGCGCTCGCCTGGACCGACTTCGTCGCGCTGGCCGACAACGGACCGGGGCAGTGGGGCCGCAGCTACATCATCGCGACCGCAGCCCGCTACTACGACCGCATCGTGCGCGATGATGGCAGGTGGCGTTTCGCTCGCCGTGAGATCCGCATGGCGGGGGACCCGCTGCCCGATGGGGCCGTGCCTACGCCGGCGCAGTGAGTGTCCGCCGACGTGACTGACGGTCAGTCGGGTCCCACTCCGTCTGGCTGCCAGGCGGTGCGGCCCTTGTCGAGGGGGACGGACAGCGTCTTGAGCACCGTCGCGAGGGTGCGGTAGAGACCGGGCAGGACCAGCAGCTCCATCAGCGCGCCGTCATCGCCGAGCGCGGCCCGGGTGTCTTCGAGCGTGGCGGTGGTGACGGCGACGTCATCGAGGACCTCGTCGACGAGCGCGAGCACGGCACGCGCGGTCGCGTCGAGACCGGCTGCCGTCGGGCCCTCGCGCACGGCCAGGACCTCGGTGTCGGTGATGCCGGCGCGCACCGCGATCGGGTAGTGGCTCGACCACTCGTAGGTCGCGTCGAGGCGCCAGCCGACCCGGAGGATCGCCAGCTCCTTGAGCCGCACCGGCAGGCTGCCGCCGAGCGTGATCTTGTCGATGATCGCGGCGATGACCTGGGCCACGTTGGGTTGGTGCAGCGTCGTGCGCAGCAGGTTGACGGTGGCGATGATCTCGGGGATGCCTGCGGCGGCCGCGGCGGCTCGCGCCGCGTCGGGGTCCAGGAGGGGAAAGGGGTGCTCGGCCATTTCCGCATGCTAGGTCCGCACTTCGATGTCGACGCGGGCCGGCACAGTCGGGAGTCAGCACAGTCGGAGGCCGACCTCGACGTGGGTCGTCTTGGCCGGGTCGAGCACGAAACGCACCGCCACGATCCGCCCGTCCCGCTGGTCGGCCTGCATCACCATCCGGGTGCCGTCGGCTTCGACGACGAGCGCGGGACCAAGGTTGAGATCGCAGATCTCCGCCGAGGTCACCGTGGCCCGGCGGCTGATGCCGAGCAGGAACCGGGCCACCCGACCGGTGCCGACCACCGGGTGGCGTGCCGCGCGCTGCCCGGGTGCGGTGTCGCTGGCCAGGCCCTCGACGAGGCGCTGCCAGCCGCCGTCGAGGTAGCGCACGCCGGGCCCGAGGGCCGCCGTGATCTGAGCCACACCGGCATCCGCGCTGAGCTGGTCGAGGTCGGCGGTGTAGGTGGCGACCCGGGCGAGCATCTCGACGAGGGCCTTTCCGGCCTCGGCGAGGCCGAGGCCGTCGATCCAGGAGCTCATCGAGCGGGAGTCGAAGCCGGTCGCGTCGATGCGGCCCAGCCGGGCGAGGAGGGTGGCGAGGCGGCGCTTGTCGCGCCACCCGAGCCACCGCGACGACAGGAGGCGCACCGGGTTGGACGGCAGCGGCACGCTGCTCGCCGGCGAGCAGCCCGCACCCAGGTGTGATGGGCAAGGATGCACCCATGCGCATGACCACCCTGGGTCGGACCGGGATCCACGTGAGCCGCCTGTGCCTCGGCACCATGATGTTCGGCAAGGGGCAGAACGCCGACCACGCCGACTGCGTCAGGATCATCCACGCCGCGCTCGACGCCGGCATCAACTTCGTCGACACGGCGGACGGCTACACCCTCGGCGAGTCCGAGGAGATCGTGGGCAAGGCGCTGCGCGGGCGGCGCGACGACGTGGTGGTGGCGACCAAGTTCTTCTGGCCCCGCCCCCGGCCCGACGGCACCCTCGACGCCAACCGCCGGGGCGCATCGCGGCGGTGGATCATCCAGGCGGCGGAGGAGAGCCTGGTGCGCCTCGGCACCGACCACATCGATCTCTACCAGCAGCACCGCTTCGATCCCGACACCGATCCGGAGGTCTCGCTCTCGGCGCTCTCGGACCTCGTGCACCAGGGCAAGATCCGGGTGATCGGCTCCTCCGCGTGGCCGGCGGAGCGCATCGTCGAGGCCCAGTGGGCGGCGGAGCGGCGCGTGCTGGAGCGCTACGCCTGCGAGCAGGCCCCGTACTCGCTGTTGCGCCGGGGCATCGAGCGGGCGGTCCTGCCCACGTGCCGCCGCTACGGCATGGGGGTGATCACCTACGGCCCCCTCGACGGCGGGTTCCTCACCGGGCGCTACCGCCGCGCCGAGGACTTCACCCCCGACGCGCGGCCGGTGCGGATGGGCGCGCGCTGGGGCGGGTTCGATCCCGAGGATGCGGTCAACCAGCGCAAGCTGGAGATCGTCGCCCGTCTCGCCGCTCTGGCGGACTCCGCAGGCGTGCCGATGGCGCACCTGGCGCAGGCATGGGCCATGGAGCACCCCGATGTCTCCTCGGTCATCATCGGTCCCCGCACCATGGAGCAGTTCACCGACAGCGTGGCGGCTGCCGATCTGGTCCTCGACCGCTCCCTGCTGGACGCGCTCGACGAGGTCGTCCCGCCCGGCACCGACATCAACCTCTTCGACCGCTCGGCGCTCCCGCCGGAGCTGGACGCCACCTACCGCCGTCGCCACCGCTGACCTGCGGCTGGCGATGCGCGGTCAGCTCTCGACCACGAAGCGCAGCTCGGTCCAGTCGCCGTGGTCGACGAAGCTCGGTGCCACGCGCGCGCCGATGGCGGCCCGGTCGTGGGGGAGCAGCCGCCCGAGCACCCGGCCCCCGCCGTCGAGATCGACGGTCGCCACGCTGTAGGGCACCTCGGCGGCGAAGGCCGGCGTGAGCGGCCGCTCGACGCGCACCCAGGAGTAGACGGTCCCGGAGCCGGTGACCTCGACGTCGGCGCCCCCGAGCGATCCGCAGTAGGGGCAGGCGGGCATGGGCGGGAAACGACGGCGACCACAGTCCGCGCACTCCTGGACCACCACCCGGTGCTCTGCCAGTGCGGCCCACCACGTCGCGCTGTGCTCGTCGACGGCCGGCGCCGGGGGAGCCGGTGGCCGTTGGTCGCTCACCGTCCCTCGAAGCGGGGGGAGCGCTTTTCGGCGAACGCTTCGAGGCCCTCCGGGGCATCGTGGGAGGTGAGGCAGTAGAAGGCGTCGCGCTCGAGCTCGAAGCGCAGACCGGCCTCGACGCTGCCGTTGTCGGCCCACAGGCGGTTCATCACCTCTTTGGCGTTGGCCACCGCGAGCGGGCTCTTCGCGGCCACCTCGCGGCCGAAGGCGACACCGGCGTCGAGGAGCTCGTCGTCGGCGACGCAGCGACTCGCCAGACCCCACTCGACCGCCTCGGTGCCCGACAGGAAGCGGCCGCTTAGCACCAGCTCCGCGGCCCGGGCGCGGCCGATGGCCCGTGGGAGGAGGGTGAGCACCCCGCCACCCCCCATCTGGCCGAAGTTGAGATGGCCGTCACCGATGCGCGCCGATCGGGCGACGATGGCGAAGTCGCAGTTGAGGACGAGCTCGAGGCCGCCCGCCGCGGTGACCCCGTTGACGAGCGCGACCACCGGGACGGGGAGGTCCCGGAGGCGCCCGAACACGGCGTGCAGGCGGGCCACGAAGCGGGGGAACTCGACGGGGTCGCGCTGCAGGGCCACGTAGGCCTTGAGGTCGCCCCCCGCGCTGAACGCGCGCCCGGCGCCGGTGACGAGCAGCGCCCGGACGCTTCGATCGGCCTCGACGTCGTCGAGGGCCCGGTCGAGCTCGGTGAGCACGCCGGCATCGATCGGGTTGAGCTGCTCCGACCGGTTGAGGACCACGAGACCGGCATGCGCACCGGCGTCGTCGAGGGGGACCCGTCGGAGCAGCACCGAGCGCTCGCTCACCGGCGACCCCCCTCCAAGAGGTGCTCGACGATCTCGAACTTCTGGATCTTGCCCGACGCGGTGGCGGGGAGGGCGTCGAGGACCTCGAGGCGCTCCGGCAGCTTGTAGGTGGCCAGGCCCTTCGCCCGGAGGCGTCCGACCGTGGTCTCGAGGTCGAGCACGGCGCCGGGGCGCAGGACCACGCAGGCGCACATGCGCTCGCCGAGGCGCTCGTCGGGGAGGCCGACCACCGCGGCCCGCTCGACCTCGGGAAAGGCGACGAGCAGCTCCTCGATCTCGCGCGGTGCGATGTTGAGCCCGCCGCGGATGAGGATCTCCTTCTTGCGACCCACGACGCTCACGTAGCCGTCGGGCCGCAGCGTGCAGAGGTCGCCCGAGCGGACCCATCCATCGGGCAGGAAGGTCGCCGCCGTCCGCTCCGGGTCGTCGAAGAACCCGACGCAGGTGTTGGGGCCCCGCACGTGGAGCTCGCCGGGCTCGCCCGGGGGGAGCGCCACCCCCGAGTCGTCGCGGATGTCGACCTCGACATGGCTCATCGGCGTCCCGTCGGTGAGGCGGCGCTGCTCCGGCGAGGAGGTCGCCCGGTTCCAGGTGCCGACGAGGACCTCGGTCGACCCGTAGAGGCGCAGCACCCCGATGCCGACGGTTCCGGCTGCGTCGACCAGGCTCGGCGGCACCGGGGCGCCGCCACAGCCGAAGAGGCGGAGCGCCCCCAGTTGGGTGCCGGCCCGGGTGGCCGCCTCGGTCAGGTCCTGGAGGAACGTGGTTGCGGCCAACGTGTAGCTGCAGCGCTCCCGTGCCACCAGCTCGACGGCCACGTCGGCGTCCCAGCGGTCCTGCAGCACGAGGGTGAGCCCGTGGTAGAGGGCGAAGCGCACGCCGTAGTTGAAGCCGGTGGAGTGGCCCACGGGCGACGGCATCCACACGACGTCCTCTGGGGTGACGCCGAGGTCCGCGTGGGCGACGCGCACGCTGAAGTTGGCCGTCTGCTCGGTGTGCATGATCGCCTTCGGGCGGGCCTCGGTCCCGGAGGTGAAGATCAGCTCGGAGACACCCGCCGCCGCACCCGCGCCGAGCGGTCCGGCCCCGGCCCCGGCGAGCTCGTCGAAGCCGATGGCGCCGGACCCGGGGTCGCCCCCGACGACGACATGGGTGAGCTCGACGCCGGTGGCGGCGACGACCTCGCCGACGAGGTCCCGATGGTCGAAGTTGCGGTAGACGGCGGGCGTGAGCACGACGGCGGGCGTGGCCGTGGAGAGCACCCCGGACAGCTCCCTCGCCCGGTAGTTGGGCAGGAGCGGGTTGATGACCGCGCCGAGGGACTGGGTCGCGACGGCGGCCACCACCGCTTCGTAGCGGTTGGGGAGCTGGATCGACACGACGGCGCCGGCTCCGACGCCGCGAGCAGCCAGGCCGGCGGCGACCGCGGCGGCGTCGCCCGCCAGCCGGGCGTAGCTGTGGCGCCCCTGCTCGTCGACGACCGCCGTCGCGCCGGGCGTCGCCGCGGCGTGCGCCGACACCCGGCCGGCGAGGGTCTGGTCGTCCCAGTGCCCCGCCGCGAGGTACGCGCCGCGCCGGGCTCCGCCCGTCACGAGGTCAGCGAAGCGCGGCCCCCCGCCGTCGGCCATCTCAGCCGAAGTGGAAGAGGCGCTGGGCGTTGCCGGCGAGGATCAGGTGCCGCTCGTCGGCGGGCACCCCCGACAGCGACGCCTGGATCGTCCGCCACGAGTAGGGCCAGTCGGCGCTGATGTGGGGGTAGTCGCTCGACCACAGGATGCGCTCCGCGCCCACGTAGTGACGCTGCTGGAGCCCGAAGGTGTCGGTCATGTACCCGAAGTGGAAGTGCCGCTCGATGTAGTCGCTCGGCAGGGCCTGGAGCCCGAAGCGGCTCACCGGCTCGAGGCGTTGGTAGTTGTTGTCGATCTGCTCCTTGACGTAGGGGACCCACCCGAAATCGACCTCGGCGAAGAACACGTCGAGGGTCGGGAAGCGGTCGAACACCCCGGCGAAGACCAGTTCGATCATGCGGTTGGGGGCGTCGAAGAACCGACCGTAGCCGGGGAGCTTGGCCCGGTGGGCGGCCGGCATCGACTGGGTGAGCGACACGTGGATGGTGAGCGGGACGCCCCGCTCCGCCAGCGCGCCCCAGACCTTGTCGTCCTCGGGCTCGACGCCGAGCGTGCCGTTGGGGTAGCACCCGATGAGCGCGGCGCGCATGCCGGGTCGGTCGAGCACCCGGTCGATCTCCGCCGCCGCCGCTTCGACTCCGCGGTTGGGCAGCAGCGCCACCCCGCCGAAGCGCTCGGGCGCGTCGGCCACGAACTCCGACAGCCAGTCGTTGTAGGCCCGGACCATGGCGAGGTGGTAGTCGGTGTCGCGGTTGGCGATGATCGCGCCCGACAGGCGAGGGGTGGGAAAGAGGACCTCGGCGTCGACGCCGTCCGCGTCCATCTCCTCGATGCGCGCCGCAGGATCCCATCCGCCGCGGCGGATGTCCTCGAAGCGCATCCACCCCCGCTGCGCCTCCGGGTCCAGGCCGGCGCAGGCGTTCATCCCGAAGTTGATCGGGTCGCTCACACCCTCGATGACCCAGGCATCGCCCTCGTCGAAGCGCTCCATGCGCGGGGCGCGCTCGGCCATCGAGGCCGGCACCCGGGCGGTCCACAGATCGGGAGGCTCGTTGACGTGCCCGTCGGCCGAGATGAGCCGGTAGCGCCGGCCGGCATGCGCCTGCTGGATGCCGCTCACCACACCCCCCATGCTCGAGTACCGCCTCGGGCGAGTATACCGACCGCCCGATTGGCTCAGACGGGCAGCAGGGTCTGCAGCGCCAGGCCGAGGCCGCCGTCGACCATGATGAACTGGCCCGTCACGTAGGCGGCGAGATCGGATACGAGGAACAGCACGACCGCGGCCACGTCCTCGGGGGTGCCGACCCGCCGGAGGGGCACGATCGCACCCCGGCGGGCACGGAGGTCCTCGTCGCCCCCGCCGCTCGGCGTGAGGCGGGTCCCGGGGATCAGGCCAGGCCCGACCGCGTTGACCCGGATCCCGCGCGGGCCCCATTCGACGGCCATGTGCTGGGTCAGGGCGGCCAACGCCGCCTTGGCCGCGTTGTACGCGCCCGCGCCGGGCGCAGGAGCCACGGCGGTCAGCGACGAGGTGTTGACGATCACCCCGCCCGACGCGCGCAGTGCCGGAAACGCCTGCTGGCTGCACAGGAACGCGGCAGACACATCTACACGCACGGTGAGGTCCCAGTCCTCGGCGGAGAGGGATTCGAGCGGGCCGCCGCGCACGATGCCGACGTTGTTGACGAGCGTGTCGAGCCCACCGAGCCCCGCGATCGCGGCGGCCACGACCGCGGCCGCGCGGTCGGGCACCGACACGTCGCCCGGCACGGCGAGCGCCCGCGCACCGCCGGCGCGCAGCTCCTCGGCCACCGATGCGGCCCGGTCCGCGTCGACGTCGTTGACCGCCACGGCGGCGCCACTCCCGGCCAGGCGGCGGGCGATCGCCGCGCCGATGCCGGACCCGGCCCCGGTCACCAGCGCGCGGCTGGCGCTGAGGTCGAGGGGTGCAGCCGCCATGGGCGTTCCTTTCTCCGTCCGTCGCGGTCCGCGACGCGCCTGACACTAGGCTCGGCCCCCGTCGCCATCAACGGGAGCGAGCGTTGCATCGAGGCACGGACCGGGCCGCCATCACCGGGGTGGGCCACACCGAGCTGTCCAAGGCATCGGGCCGCAGCGTCCTCGACCTCGCCACGGAGGCGTGCGCCCGGGCCATCGCCGACGCCGGCCTGGCACCGGGTGAGGTGGACGGCGTCGCCAGCTTCATGGTGATGCATGACTCGGTCCCCACCCAGGCACTCGCCACCACCCTCGCCCTCCCGCAGCTGCGCTACAGCCTGGACCTCGACCTCGGTGGCCAGGCGCCCTGCCACCTCGTCGTCCAGGCCGCCGCCGCCATCCGCACCGGGCAGGCGGCCAACGTCGTGGTGTTCCGGGCGCTCAACGGCCGATCGGGTGCCCGGGTCGGGACCATGCAGTTCCACGGCATGGGCGCCCAGTACCGCTATCCCATCGGCTACGACGCCTACATGATGTACGTGGCGATGTGGGGGCAGCGGTTCCTCCACGAGACCGGCCAGTCGAGCGACGACCTCGGCGCCGTCGCGGTGGCCCAGCGCTGGTACGCCGAGCGCAACGGGCGCGCCGTGCGCCGCCGCCCGCTGGACCTGGAGGCGTACCGGGGGTCGCCCGTCGTGGTCGACCCGTTCCGGGCCGACGACTGCACCGTCGAGGTCGACGGCGCGTGCGCCGTGGTGGTGAGCTCGATCGAGCGGGCGCGCGACCTGGCCCACCCGCCCGCGATCATCGCCGCAGGCGGCTACCGGGGCGGACCCCGCCCCGGTCTCGACATCGGTGACCACCTGTCGTGGGACGACTACACCCGCAACTACACGAGCCACCTGCGCGACGAGATGTACGCCGCGGCGGGGATCGGGCCCGCGGATGTCGACGTGGCCGAGATCTACGACTGCTTCAGCAGCACGCTGCTGATGGGCCTCGAAGGGCTCGGGCTGTGCGGCCGCGGCGAATCGGGCGGCTTCGTGCGCTCCGGCGCCACCGGGCTGCAGGGCGCGCTGCCGACCAACACCCACGGCGGCCTGCTCTCGGAGGGGTACCTGCACGGGATGAACACCGTCGCCGAGGCGGCCCTCCAGGTGCAGGGGCGGGGTGGGGAGCGCCAGGCGCCCCACCACGAGGTCGCGGTCGTGACCTCGGGCGCGCTCATGGACGGCTCCGCCATGGTCCTCACCGCCGACCGCTGAGCGGGTCCGGCCTACCAGCCCTCGATGCCGGGGATGCCCAGGTCGTCCACCACCCGGGTGATCTGGGCCAGGGTGTCGGCCGATACCGGGAGCTGCGGCTTGCGGGGGAATCCCCCGGGCAGGCCCCGCTGGTGCAGGTACGCCTTGGTGGCCCGGATCCCCCCCGAGGCGAGGAACGAGCCGTGGAGCCGCAGCAGCCGGCCGAAGCGGTCGAAGACGCCGGCGAGGTCGCCTGCTGTGTAGCGCTGCAGGACCGAGGTGCACAGCTGTGGTGCCAGGTTGCCCTCCGAGGAGAGGAACCCGTGCGCGCCGAGGCTCAGCGCGCTGAGCGTCTGGGCCGGACCGCCCACGTGGACGTCGACCCGTTCCCCGACGGCGTCCACCAACTGGGCCAGGTACGAGAGGTCGGCGTGGCTGCAGTTGACCCCGATCACGTGGTCGAAGCGGTGGACCAGCCCGGCGATCAGGTCGATCGGGATCCGGTACCCGACCGACTGGTGGGTGGACAGGACCACGGGAAGCTCGCTCGACTCGAGCACGTCGGTGAGGTAGGTCTCGATCTCACGCGCCACCGGCTGGTGGCCGTGGCCGATGTCGAGCGAATAGATCTGCGCGGCGTCGATCCCCGAGCGGCGGGCCACGGCCACGAACTCGATCATCTCGCGGGCGCTGTGCGGCTCGGTGCCCATGGCCCGCACCGGCACCTTGCCGCCGAGCTCTTCGGCGGCGACGTCGAGCACCGTGCGCATCTCGGCGGCGCTCAGGGTGAAGCCCTCGCCGCTGCCGCCCCCGCCCACGTACACGCCGATGCCGGCCGCCCCCATCCGGCGGAGGTGGGCGCGCAAGGCGGTCTCGTCGAGTCGCCCCTCGCGATCGAAGGGGGTGATGCTGATCACGAAGGTGCTCGGACGGCGCCCGCCGGCTGCGCCCCCCGTCGTCGCCGTGTCCTCGCCCACTGGCTGCGCCTCCCCCGTCGTGCACCCGCGGTGGGCGGGCGGCCCGACCCTAGCGGTGAGCCGCTGCGGGCGCCGCGATGGCCGGTGCCGCGACGGCCGGCGCCGCGACGACGCGGGGGTGGGCAAGACTGCCCGCAGGTGGTCGCGCCAGGGGGCGCGACGGTCGGGAGCGGGTGATGGGACGGTTGGACGGCAAGGTGGCGATCGTGAGCGGGAGCGCCGGCGGCATCGGGCGGGCCACCGCCCGCAAGATGGCAGCCGAGGGAGCGCTGGTGCTCGTCGCCGACATCAACGGCGACGGGGCCGACGAGACGGTCGCCCAGATCCGTTCCGCCGGGGGCGAGGCGACGCCGCACGTGGTGGACCTGGCCTCGCCCGACGAGGTGGCCGCCATGATCGCGGCTGCGGTGAGCACCTACGGCGGCCTCGACGTCCTGCACAACAACGCGGCGGCGACCAACCTGGTGAGCAACGACCGAGACCTCCTCTCGGTCACCTTGGAGCTGTGGGAGGCGACCATCGCCGTCAACCTGCGCTCCGTGCTGCTGGCATCCCAACACGCCATCCCGCTGATGCTCGCCCGCGGGGGCGGCGCCATCATCAACACCTCGTCGATCTCGGCCATCTCCGGCGATCTCAACTACAGCGCGTACGGCGCGTCCAAGGCCGGGATCAACGCCCTGACGCTCTACATCGCCACTCAGTACGGCAAGCGCGGCATCCGCTGCAACGCGGTGCTGCCCGGCATGGTGCTCACCTCGGTGGCGCACGACATCATCGAATCGGCCGCTCTCCAGGAGTACACCCGTCAACACCTGGCCCCACGTCTCGGGCGGCCCGAGGACATCGCCAACATGGTGGCGTTCCTGGCCTCTGACGAAGCGGAGTGGGTGACCGGGCAGCTCATCCGAGTCGACGGTGGGTTGTTCAGCCACAACCCGACCGTGGCTGCCTTCCGCCACGAGGGTTGAGACCCCCGCCGGGCCGTCTCGGGATCTGGTTTCGCGGCACCCTGGTGGCCACACCCCGGGCTGGAAGATCGCCGCGTCCAACGAGGGGCGGCCCCGGCAAGGTCCGACGGGTGAGGGTCCGATGGAGGAGGCGCGTCGCCCGGATCGCGGGGGGCGCGGCGCTCTGCCTCCTCGCCGCGCGGTTCCCATCGGCTGCCGCGCCGGCGGCGAAGGTGCGGGCCGAGGCGGCCGCGACAGGTGGCGACCTCGTGCAGGGAGCGGCTCCCGCCACCAACTCGGTGGCCGCCTTCGGGGTCCCCGCGCTCGGGGACCTGGCGGGTCACGTGCTGACCAAGCCCCTCGTGGCCCTGGCCGCGACCACGGACGGCAACGGCTACTGGCTGCTGGCCGCCGACGGCGGGGTGTTCAGCTTCGGCGACGCGACCTACTCCGGTTCGACGGGAGGGACCACCCTCGACCAGCCGATCGTCGGGATGGCCGGCGATGCCGCGACGGGTGGCTACTGGCTGGTGGCGTCCGACGGTGGCATCTTCGCCTTCGGTGCGCCGTTCTTCGGCTCGATGGGACGTCAGCACCTCGACCGCCCCATCGTCGGGATGGCCGCCACCGCAGACGGCGGCGGGTACTGGCTGGTGGCGTCCGACGGGGGGATGTTCGCGTTCGGCGATGCCCGGTTCCGGGGTTCGCTCGGAGGGATGCCGTTGCACCAGCCGATCGTCGGGATGGCCGGCGATGCCGCGACGGGTGGCTACTGGCTGGTGGCCGCCGACGGCGGCGTGTTCAGCTTCGGCGCGCCCTACCTCGGTTCGCTCGCTGCCGCCGTGCTCGCGCAGCCGGTCGTGGGCATCGCCGAAGGCACCGATGGACAGGGGTACCGGGTGGTGGCCGCCGATGGCGGGGTGTTCTCGTTCGGGGATGCCGTCTTCCTCGGGAGCGCGCTCAGTGCGGCGCCGGCGCCGGCGATCGGCATCACCGCAACCGGCTCGGGGTACTGGGTGGCATACGGCGACGCCGGCCAGCCCGGAAACCTCTCCCCCCCGGGGGTCCCGGCGTCGCCAGGCGGCGGGCCCGGGACCTTCCCCCCGACCGCCCCGGGAGTGCTGAGCGGCAAGGTCGTCGCGGTTGATCCCGGTCACAACGGCGGCAACGGCGCGGATCCGGGGTACATCGACGCGCCGGTGTTCAACGGCCGGACGAGCGAGGCGTGCGACACCACCGGCACCGCGACCGACGGCGGCTACAGCGAATCCCAGTTCAACTTCGACGTCGCGGAGTACCTGACCGCGGTGCTGCGGGCGGAGGGCGCGACCGTGGTCCTGACCCGGACGACCAACACAGGGGTGGGCCCCTGCGTCACCGATCGGGCGGCGATCGGCAACGATGCCCATGCCGACGCGGCGGTGTCGATACATGCCGATGGGGGCCCAGCGGACGGACGGGGGTACGCGATCCTCGAGCCGGTCGCCGATGGCATCAACGACGCCATCATCGCCCCGTCGCAGCTCCTCGGTGCCGACCTGAGGGATGCGTTCGGTCCGGCAACCGGGGAGACGGTGAGCACCTACGATGGCGTCGACGGCATCCAGCCCCGCGACGACCTCGCAGGCACCAACCTGTCCACGGTTCCCAAGGTGTTCGTCGAGTGCGCCAACATGCGCAACCCGCTCGATGCGGCGTTCCTGGTGAACCCGTCCGGGCAGATCGCGTCGGCCGACGCGATCGCTGCCGGCTTGACCGCGTACCTCACCG
>Ga0075030_100000163_pt1 | contig 52578 bp, 51 predicted proteins | sample LitLauG_LLR_2012_FD_71393 | JGI IMG/M metagenome (GOLD analysis project Ga0075030, IMG submission 71393) | Freshwater sediment microbial communities from Pennsylvania, USA - Little Laurel Run_MetaG_LLR_2012 | ecosystem: Environmental > Aquatic > Freshwater > Creek > Sediment | place: USA... | reverse complement strand
ACGTCCGGGCATTGCGCCTCTATTGTCTCATCGAGTTATTGTATGCGACCGGATTGCGCGTGAGCGAGCTCGTGTCGCTGCCCCGGCAGGTGCTCGACGGAGACGGCCGCGTGCTCACCATCCGTGGCAAGGGTGGGCGCGAGCGCATGGTGCCGCTCAACGCCGCCGCGCGCGCCGCCCTCGACCGCTATCTCGACCTCGGCCGCACCGGAACTGAAGGTGTCGCGCCTATCACAAAGTCACGCTGGCTGTTTCCCTCCAGCAGCGCGGAGGGGTATGTGACCCGCCAGCACTTCGCGGTCGAACTAAAGGCCTTGGCCGAGGAATCGGGACTTGATCCCGAGCGGGTAAGCCCCCATGTGCTACGGCACGCGTTCGCGAGCCATCTGCTCGACCGTGGCGCGGACCTGCGCGCCGTCCAGCAGCTGCTCGGCCACGCTGATATTTCGACGACCGAGATCTATACCCACGTGCTCGAGGAACGCTTGCGCCGCCTGGTGCAGGAGCATCATCCCCTCGCCAAAAAGGGTTGACGCGGTGTGGCATGGCCAGAGGCTGTTTCACCGCCCGGCCGTTAACGTCGACGCGAGATAGGCCGCCGCTTCCTTGGGCGTGGACTTGGCGGCATCCCGGTCCACCATCAGGTTTGCCGCCCGCATCTGCTCGACCGCAATCGCGCCGACGAGCGGCCCGAGCGCGCGCTTTAGGACCTCATCGGTTGCTCGTCTGGGCGCCAGCAGAATAACCGCATCATACGACGGGGCCGCGCCCTTGGGGTCGCTCAGTACCGCAAGGTTCTCCGCCACAATCCGGCCATCGCTCGAGAACGCCGAAATGACATCGACCTCCTTGGTCTGCAGTGCCCGGTACATGAACGTCGGGCTGTAGGATTTCTCCGCGCTAAACGCGAGGCCATAAGCGCCTTTCAAGGCCGCCCACTCGGGCCGGCTCAGAAACTCGAGGTCGCTCCCCAGCGTTAGTCCGGGGGCCTTCGCCGCGAGATCGCTGATCGTAACGATGCCTTCGCTGCTGGCTCTCGTGCCGTCCATCGCAAAGACGTAGGCGTTTTCAAAGCCGAGGCTGCCGAGAACCTCAACGCCGAATTTCTCGCGCAGTGCCCGCGTCAACTCGGCCAGCATATGGGCCCGCGGTGGGGTATCCGAGCGTCCGAGGACGTTGGTCCATAGCGTGCCCGAATAGTCGACATAGGCGTCGATATCGCCGCCCGCAAGCGCCCGGAAGGCCACCGCCGATCCGAGGCTTTCCCTGCGGCGAACCCCGTACCCGAGTGCCTCGATCCGGCTGCTCATCAACTCGGCGAGAATGAATTGCTCGCCGAAATTCTTGGCGCCGACCACATAGGCCGGCCGCGCGGCTCCGATCAGCGGCAGCAGCGAAACGGCCGTGCCGATAACGAGGCCGGCACACCCCACGGCAAGCCGGCGACGGTCGCGCCGCGCGACACCGGTTTCGACGAGGCCGAGCAGCTGATCGGCCGCAAGCGCAAGCACCGTCGCCGCCGCGCAGCCAAACAGCACGGATACCCAGTTCTCGGTCTGGAGCCCGGAGAAGATGTAGTTCCCAAGACTCGTCTGCCCGACCGAAGTAGCCAGCGTTGCAGCCCCGATCGTCCATACCGCGGCAGTTCGAACCCCCGCCATGGCAACCGGCGCCGCGAGCGGGACCTCGACCTGGAACAACCGCTGCCGGGGCGTCATGCCGACCCCATCGGCCGCCTCGCTCACCCGTGGATCGATGCCCGTCAAGCCGGTGATTGCAGTGCGCAGGATGGGGAGCATCGAATACAGCGTCAGCGCGAGAACCGAAGGCAGGAATCCGAGGGCGGGAACGCTGGCACCAAACGCCGACTGCGTGAGCCCCGAGAGGCCGAGCAACAGCGGATAGAACAAGGCGAGCAGCGCAAGGCCCGGTATCGTCTGTACGAGTCCGGCGAAGGCGAGCACGGCAAAGCGCAGCCGGGCGTTGTGCACGCACGCGACTGCAAGGGGTAGGCTGCAGATCAAGCCGAGCGCAAGTGCGGTCGCAGAAATGAGCACGTGGTTGGCGAGATAATTCGGAAGCTCACGCCAGGCCTCCGCCATCGGCTCGCTCATGAGACCGGTCCCCCGTTGGCCGTTCCTGCGATCTCGCGCACGCGTTCGGCATGCCGCAGCGGTACCGCGATCAGGGCCGCAACGTCGGCATCGTCTTGCGGCCCAAGTAGTCCGCGCGGTGTCGTATCGGCAATCAGGCGGCCGGCTTTCATCACGGCGATTCGGTCAGCGATAAGGATCGCTTCCTGCATGTCGTGCGTGACCATGATGGTCGTGAGTTCCAGCGCGTCGTGCAGCGCGCGGTAGCGGCTTGCGAGCGTATCGCGCGTCACCGGGTCGAGTGCGCCGAACGGTTCATCCATCAGCACGATCCGGGGCTTGGCTGCCAGCGCGCGCGCAACGGCCACGCGGCTCTGCTGGCCACCCGACAATTCCGCGGGAAAGCGCGTTGCGAACGCCCGCGGCAGCTCGACCAGATCGAGCAAATCGGCCGTTCGGGCCGCGATGTCGCCCGGCGGCCATCCAAGCAGCCGGGGCGTCACGCCGATATTCTCGCCGGCACTCATGTGCGGAAACAATCCCCCGCCCTGAAACACATAGCCGATTTGGCGCCGCAAACCGGGCGGGTCGCTTGAGGCGACATCTGTGCCGTCGATCAAGACCCGCCCCCGGTCGGGATCGATCAGTCTGTTGATCGTCTTCATCACGGTCGTCTTGCCCGAGCCCGACGTGCCGGCCAGCGCGATGAAAGTTCCCTTCGGCACGTCGAGCGACACGTCATCGACGGCAGGCGCTTTCACGTGCGGGTAGTTCTTGGTGATGTGCTCGATCCGGATCAGGGACGTTGCCTCAGGTTAAATCCGCGGGGTTCCTCGGTCTCAGGCGTATCACATCCGGCGTATGTCCAACCAGATTGGCCGCACTGCCGGCAGGCTGACCCTGGAGCACCCTGCGTTTGATCCGTTCGGCCGCTCGTCACGGCCTTCCAACCGCGCGCGTGAAACCTTGGGCCGCACTCATTCGTGCTCTGAGGCAAACTCGTGGACGCTGAAAAGCTGATCCCGATCGGTCCAAACGGCGCTCGAATGCCAACCCGCCCGGTGCGCAAGCCTTCGCACTTCGTCAATCGAATATTTCTGCGAGATTTCGGTGTGGATACGCTCGCCCTCGGCAAGGCCGAAGCGGCGCCCAGCGATCACAACCTGTTGCGCCCGCGTGCTCACCAGAAACATATCGATGCGGCCGGCGTCGATGTCGTAGGTCGCAAGATGCTCGAAGTTCGACAGTTCGAAAGTGCCGCCGAGTTCGCGGTTGATCCGCGCCAGGACATTGAGATTGAACGCCGCCGTGACGCCCGCAGCGTCGTTGTAGGCCGGAATCAGGATCTCCGGCGATTTGCGCAAATCGGCACCGATGATCAACCGCGATCCACGCCCCAGCAATGCGCGGAAATCCGTGAGCAACCTGACGGTGGCATCATGGTCGAAGTTGCCGATGGTCGAGCCGGGGAAAAATCCGATTTTTGGCGCATGGATCACGTCTGCCGGCAAGCTGACCCCGGCCGCGAAATCTCCAAGCACCGGCTCGACGCTGAGGGTGGGGAAGCGGGCCTCGAGCCGGGCTTTGGCGGTTTCGAGGATCGTCGGGCTCACGTCGATCGGCACATAGCGCGCGATCCCGCTGCAGGCGCCGAGCAGAATATCGGTTTTGATGCTGGCACCCGATCCGAACTCGACCAGCACCGTTCCCGGCCGGGTCCGGCCGCTGATCTGGGGTGCGCACGCCTGCAGAATCGCGAGCTCGGTCCGCGTCGGATAATATTCCGGCAGCTGCGTGATCTGTTCAAACAGCAGGCTCCCGGCCTGGTCATAAAAATACGTGCAGGGGATCGATTTTTGCGGCTTGGAAAAACCAGCCAGCACGTCGTCTTCGAAGGACGACCCTGGGGCACGCTGGCTCGTTGCCGTTTTGATTTTGGGCACCATGGCATCTCGGGAAGGCCGGACCTGGTCTCGACGGCGCGGGCAGGGTTAACGCAACCAAGTGTCGTTGAGATCCAGGCGCTCATTGCGAACGCCCGATGTCCGCGGCCGCGCCGGGTATCGGGGCATCCGCGAGATGAACACCACGGACGGGCCGCCACCGCAAGATATTAAACCGCCCGGTAGGCTGGATTTTGCCGCGGCCCGCACCCCGGTGCGACCAACAGCAACCGGCCACCCCCCAATCTTCGCCTAAGTTGTTGATTTGCTTGGTGGGCGCGGAAGGATTCGAACCTTCGACCCGCTGATTAAGAGGACGAATACAGGATTATAACGTAAACAGTATCAATGAGTTACACGGGCGTCCGTTGCAACATATGCCCTACCTATCAGCACCGTGCAGAACTGACTCACGCAAAACTCACGCACGGTGTCCTGATGGCGTATGTCCTCGACAGCAGACAAACCTGGACGGGTAAACCCAAGGGCAGCAATTCCGGAAACGTTCCGTGAATTGTAAGCTTCTACCCCTATGGCGTCGCTAAGTGCTCTGTGTACGACTGTCGGCCTCGGCCTGTAACGGTCTTAGACAAACACGGACGATCAGCTGGTGTGTAGTTCTCTAACCCGAAGGCCGCCTAGCATTTGCCGCATCGCAACTTTTCTGGTGGCATTTTCCGTGTCTGATGGCAGCGACCTCGAGGACCTCGACCGCTCGGTGCGGCCCCTTTACGCGAGCGCCTGACCCGTCTCGACCGGCTCCCAGCTAGTGACGGCCGGTCTGCCGATCGTGCTCGCCCCCGTCTCGGCACACTGTTCGTAACCACAACAAATCGGCAACGATTCCACCAGACGGAAAAATGCTCCACTTGATCGAAGTGCTTTCGCCCAGAAACACGCGCCTACGTCCCAACGAAGCGGGAGATCAGCCCGAAGTAAGGTTCCTCAGCAATGGTACAACGATCGGCGACAATTCGTCAGAGGTTGGACGCGCGGTTGGCTGCAGATACTACAATGTAAGATCAAGCGGCGCAAAATAGCGGGCCTGGCGGGAATGAGTGCGACAAACAATGCGCAGAAAGACCAGCAAAGCACATATTTCACTTCCAGAAAAATTGGGCGCAAACCAATTGAGCAGCCTATTTGATGAAATCTCGGCTGCGCGGGGTAAATCCCTCGTGTTAGACGCCAGCTCGGTCAGATACATTGGGGCGCAAGGAATGCAGATTCTGCTATCGGCAGTAAAAACATGGAAGCGCGATGGTGTCCCGCTGCGACTGACTGGTACAACTGAAGAGTTGAGGGAAATAGTTTCTGTTCTTGGTGTCAGCTCCTCTGAACTCGCAATGGAGGAAATCTCGTCTTGAATAGGACAATTCTTACTGTCGACGATTCCCGGACCATGCGGGATATGCTCAAGATGGCGTTGGTCGAAGCCGGCTACGATGTTGTGCAGGCGGTTGACGGCTTGGATGGGCTGGAGGTGCTGAAAGGCACGGTACCCGACGTCATTGTCACTGACATCAATATGCCAAAACTCGACGGCTTCGGCTTCATCGAGGCTGTCCGCGCACTGCAGAAATTCCGTGGAGTGCCTATCCTCGTGCTAACGACGGAAAGCGATCAAGAAAAGAAAGCTAGGGCCCGAAGTGCGGGTGCCACGGGATGGATCGTCAAGCCGTTCAATCCCGAAAAGTTGGTGTCTGCGATACGCCGGGTTTTGGCCTGAAGGCGCAAGGAGGGCTGATCGTGGATCCGATGGAGAGCATTAGGCAGACTTTCTTCTTGGAATGCGAAGAGCAGCTGACTGAGCTCGAGGCAGGACTTCTAGCGCTCGAGGCAGGACAGGCAGAGCCGGATACCGTAAACGCCGTCTTTCGCGCCGTCCATTCGATCAAGGGAGGTGCCGGCGCCTTCAAGCTGCACAATCTCGTGCAATTTTCGCACGCTTTTGAGACCGTTCTCGATCGCGTTCGCTGCTCGCGCTTGCAAGCATCCCCGCACGTAATGAAGACCATGATTCGCGCGGCTGACATCCTGTCCGACCTCGTTGCCGCGGCGCGCGATCAGCGCGAACTCGCCTCCGGGGCTTGGCAGGGTGTAGAGGGCGAACTGCGCTCGCTTTGCAGCGACACAGAAGGGCCTGCGCCTGCCGCGCCCACAAGCGGGACCGGCGCAGCGGAGGAGGCCTTTTCGTTTACGCCCGCGTTGATTGCACTCGACTTCCCTCCCCCCGAACCGCAGCCTTCATGCGTGACGATCAAGTTCAAACCGGCTGACGAGCTATATGCCAAAGCGAACGAAGTGGTTCCGATCTTTCGTGAATTGGCTCGCCTGGGATCGGTCGCGGCGGTCTGCTGCCCGGACGCCGTCCCCCACCTCGAAGATCTCAATCCTTTAGGGGCGTATTTGTCCTGGACGATTGAATTGAAGACCTCACATGGCGAGTCGGCGATCCGGGAAGCCTTCGAATTCGTGGAAGGAGATTGTCTCCTGGAGATTTCGTGTCCGGCACCCGATGCAGGACTGGGCTTCGATAACGCGTCCAACGAGCTTGGTGCCGCTACCAGTCAGCCGGAGGAGGAAGCTGCCAAGGTTGTTGACTTCGCGCCTCGGGAGATCGAATCGACGGCATCGGCTACCAGTGCTTTGTCAGCGGCTCAGGCCTCGGCTTCGAGTTCGTCCGGGTCTGGCAAGGCAGAAACAGGTGCCGGTCCTGGATTGAACCAGAGTCAACCAACCATCCGTGTTGACTTCGAACGCGTCGACCGGCTGATCAATCTGGTCGGTGAGCTCGTGATCAATCAGGCAATGCTCTCCCAGAGGATCATCGAGGCCGGAGTCGGCAACTCGCCATCTGTGGCGATTGGGTTGGACGAGCTCGAGCACCTCACGCGGGAAATTCAAGAAGGCGTCATGGCCATCCGGGCCCAGCCTGTTCGGCCGTTGTTTCAGCGCATGGCACGCATAGTACGAGAAGTGGCCGATTCGACCGGAAAAGCGGTTCGTCTCAGGACGGAGGGTGAAGCCACCGAAATCGACAAGACAGTCGTCGAACGTCTGGCTGATCCTTTGACTCACATGATCCGGAATGCCATCGATCACGGAGTCGAAGCCCCCGAACAGCGTACTAGTTTAGGCAAGCCCGCCGAGGGGCAGGTCCGGCTCACTGCTGGTCACAAGTCTGGTCGCGTGGTCATTGAGGTTGCTGACGATGGAGCCGGAATAGATCGCCCTCGTGTCAAGGCTATAGCGATCAAGAAGGGACTGATTTCGGTCGACGCCCAACTAACTGATACGGAAATTGATAATCTGCTGTTCCTGCCTGGGTTCTCAACCGCTTCGACTGTTTCAAATATATCCGGCCGGGGCGTTGGGATGGACGTTGTGAAACGTTCGATCCAGGCCCTCGGCGGTCGAATATCGATTGCCTCCCAACCGGGGGCTGGTTCGACCTTTACTCTCAGTCTTCCTCTGACCTTGGCGGTACTCGACGGGATGGTCGTAGCGGTCAGTGGCCAAACATTCGTTATTCCACTCACCGCCATTATTGAAACCGTCAAGCCTAGTCCGGCGAGTGTCCACCCTCTTGGCGTTGGATCGCGGGTGATTGCAGTACGTGAGAGCTTCCTTCCCATTATCGATGTCGGCAGTGAACTCGGCATTCGCGAACCTTTGACGGCGGCCCACACAGGGGTTGCCATTCTGGTCGAAACCGAGGGTGGGGCGCAGAATGCACTGCTCGTCGACGCCATTCAGGATCAGCGCCAAGTTGTCATCAAGAGCCTCGAAGCAAACTATGGCCAGACACCAGGCGTGGCGGCTGCAACGATTCTCGGCGACGGGCGGGTTGCCCTCATTCTCGACGTCGACGCGTTGGTGAACCGGCGGCGCTCCGAATCAACCTCATACGAAATGCCCATAGCTGTTGGAGCTTGAAGCCATTGAAAAATAGAAAATCAGAGGCCGAAACGAATAGCCAAGAATTTGTCGTCTTCCGACTTGGCGTTCAAGAATTCTGCATCGATATAATGTCGGTACGTGAGATTCGGGGCTGGACTCCCTCTACGCCCTTGCCGCATTCACCCCAATTTGTACGCGGTGTGATCAACTTGCGCGGGACGGTCCTGCCGGTCATCGATCTCGCCGACCGGTTGGGGTTGGCGACTGTCGAACAGACGGCAAGCCAGGTCATCGTCGTCGTCCAGATCGGCAACCGGGTCGTTGGACTGCTCGTCGACGCAGTGTCCGACATTCTCATGATCGATGCAGAAAAAATCCAGCCCACGCCAGGGGTATCAACAGAGGCGACACGATCGTTTGTGGTTGGGATCATCGGCATCGAGGAGAGGATGATTAGTCTCTTATCACTCGACAATGTGCTGCCAATGGGCGAAGTCGAGGCCGCATGAACCGGGCATTCAAAGAATTTAAAGGTGCACAAAGATGAGAGCCGTCAAGGTCCTTATTGTTGACGACTCAGCCACAATGCGAGCGCTTATTGCCAGCACGCTTAGCGGCGATCAGGAAATCTGTGTGGTCGGCGAAGCTTCTGATCCACTGAAAGCGCGCGAAGCAATCAAGGCGCTCAACCCTGATGTCGTGACGCTCGACGTGGAGATGCCAAATATGAACGGCATTGAATTCCTCGAAAAGCTCATGCGCCTCCGTCCTACGCCGGTAATTATGGTTTCAACGCTTACAACAAGGGCCGCGGATATAACTATTCAAGCACTGGAGATCGGAGCATTTGATTGCGTGGCAAAGCCGGGATACGGCGATGAGAACACATTTGCCGATCTGCCAGCCAAGGTCAAATCCGCAGCACTTTCTAACCGTCGCTGTCTTGGCTCGATTAAAGCGCCACAGGCCGCGCGGCCAGAGGCAGCGAATGGTTACGATTGGGACGGCAAGCTGGTGGCGATTGGCGCTTCAACCGGCGGCGTAGAAGCCCTGATAGATGTTATAGCGCATTTCCCGGCCAACTGTCCACCAACCGTCATTGCTCAGCACATGCCTGCGTCCTTCACGACGTCTTTCGCCCAGCGTCTCGATCGCCTGTGTGCGGCGCACGTCAGTGAGGCAACCGACGGAGCACCGCTAAGACCAGGAAGGGTCTATCTCGCGCCCGGGGGCGAGGCCCACCTCGAGGTAGCTGGGCGTTCGGAATTCGTTTGTCGCCTTCGAAAAGGCGAGAAGATATCGGGACACCGGCCATCGGTCGACGCGCTATTCCACTCGGTCGCGAAGTCAGGAACCGCAGCGGTGGGCGTCATTCTCACCGGAATGGGCGGAGATGGCGCCCTTGGTCTGCTAGCGATGAAGGAAGCGGGAGCGGTTACGCTGGGACAGGACGAAGCATCGAGTATCGTTTACGGAATGCCAAAAGTCGCCTTCGAGCGGGGCGCCGTTCAGTCTCAGATGCCCCTGCACAAAATCGGTGCGGAAATTCTGCGCGTAACCAACAAATCAAAACGCAATAGCCGGGGTTGACATGCCTGCAAAGGGACAACTGAGCATTTTGGTGGTTGATGACACCACTGTCAGCCGGGCGTTGATATGCGATGCGCTCCATCATATCGGGATTACCAGGGTGGCAATCGCCAAGGACGGGCAACATGCGCTCGAGGTCATCAAGACGACCCCCGCCAACCTCGTGATTTCCGACATGAACATGCCCAATCTCGACGGGCTGGGGCTCTTGAGGGCCTTGCGGACCAACGGTCCAACGCAGAAAGTTGGCTTCATTCTCGTGACCGGGCTTCCCGATAAATCTCTCATCGAGCAGGGCCAAAAACTTGGGTTGAATAATTTTCTTCCAAAACCGTTCACGCACCAGTCGGTTAGGGCGTGCATCGAACAGGTCGTTGGAAAGCTCGTATGAGCCGGGCTTGGAAGAACGAAAAAGTGGTCAATGTCATGCAGGGCGACTATTACGTCACCGGCGACGAGGACGTCATGTTGACGACAATTCTTGGATCATGTGTCGCCGCTTGCATGTTTGATCCGCAGGCAAAGATCGGGGGACTCAATCATTTTCTGCTCCCGGGTGAAGCCAATTCGTTGCGATCCTCCACTGCAGAATCATATGGCGTTTACTTGATGGAGTTGCTGGTCAACGGCCTCCTTAAACACGGAGCACGGCGGGAACGATTGGTCGCCAAATTGTTCGGAGGCGCGCGCACGGTCGCTGGATTGTCGGATATCGGGGTTCGAAATGCCGACTGTGCAAAGCGCTTTCTCGAACTGGAAGGCATTACGTATCTTGGCGGCAGCCTCGGCGGAAATGCAGGACGCCGCATACAGTTTTGGCCGGCGTCCGGCCGTGCTCGCCAACTCGTTATGCGTGAAATTAATCCGTCCGTAAATGTTGCACCTAAGACTTCAACGGTCGTTTCTGACGGCGGCGACGTAGAGCTTTTCTAATATAGGGGGGGCGATGCAATCAGAACGCTCGAGTCGACAAGCCGAAACTGTCCCACTTCAACAGGTGCTCAAACGTGTATGCGAGCAGCTGCGCGAATCTGAGGTCCTGATCGACGAACTCGAAGAGCTGATCAGCGATCTTCTGATGAGCCAAACAGGGCTAACGTCCGGTGGCCTTTCAAATCTGCAGAACATCGATTTAATCCGCCAGCAAATTGCAGGACTTGGTGATTTTCTCGATGCGCTCAAGGTTCACCTCCCAGAGAACTGGGTGGTCGATATTCAGAGGCCCTGCAGCTCCGTGCGGTTGGCTGAGCTTGCTGCGCGCCTCGCGGCCGGCAATTCGCACCCTATTCCGATACCCCATGCGCCGGACGATCTCGACCTGTTTCAGCCCCTGCCTGAAACTGCTCCTCTTCGCCGCTCCTGGTCGCGATAGCCACAAACACCCTACCCGCAATCATTGCGAACGCCGGTCTCCTACAACACTGGGGGCAATTTCACGCGCCGGCCCACATGCAATCGGGCCCTCTTGCGCGCTCGAGATATAGCGTCATCGCTTCAAAGCTGACGGCAAACCTGGCGCGATAAAAAAGATGCTTTATATATAAAGGCTTGCACGGTTAATATAAACCAATAATACACCATTCCAGCCTATCGTTCTGGTACGGTGGCACGAATCCATGTGATTCGCCGGCATGACGCCCGCTTACCGTCCCGGCCCCGATCCGGCATGCCCCCCAAAGTCTATCCATCGCAATCTGTTCGCGCCCTGCTGCGCGATCGGACGCATGTCTCCCTGTCATCCCGGATTCAACCAAAATCAAATGGTGCCCTCATGCTGAACTATATCAATTCGCGATGGTCGATCCTTCGCCGCCTCCTTCTGATCGCTCTTGTGGCGTTCTTGCCGGCTGTGTTCATCGTGCGTCTCATCTATCCGAATGACCTCGCGCAAATTGCATCGACAAAGGAAGAATTGACGGGATTGAAATATCACGCCGAAATTTGGCAGGTGATGACTTCTCCGGCAAAGTCCGGTGCGCCTCAATTGAGCCAGGCAACGCAGGACGCTATCGGCCGCTATGATTCCAAGACCGCTGCAGCGGCTGCCGCCTTCGCAGCAGCGCAGAATACCTCCGAGCGGGCGTATCGCGGTGAAAGTCTTGTCGACCGGGTTTCCGGTGCATCGGGCATCCCCGTCGATCCTGAGCCGTCTACCTATTACCTCGGCGAAATGCTGACATCGCAGTCGGCGGGTGCCTATGCGCAGCTGGCAAATGTTAAAGCATTGTCAGAGCTCCCCGATTCCCCCGCAAGCCAAGCGGCACTTGCCGCGCACATGGCGCTGATCGAGCACCATTTGCACGCCATAAACAATAGTTTCGGCTGGCTTTCGGAGGTCGGTGACGTTTCGCCGGAGGTCGCCCGGCTCAAGCCACACCTGGACCGGTTGGCACAGATTTTGAGCGACGTCGAACGGCTGCGCAAGACCGGCGGTTCCAACAATGCGAAGCTCGCCGGCGCCGCGATCGCCGACTTGGAGCCGGCCATCAGCCAATTCCATTCCGCCGCCAGCAAGGAATTCGAACAACTGCTCTTCGCCCGCATTGCGCGGCTCTGGACCACGATCCTCACCAACACTGCGATCGTAGCAGGTCTCGGCCTGCTCGGTATCGCGGTCGCGTTGCTCATCGCAAGATCGTTGGCGGCAAGTCTGTACCTTCAGATTAGTTCCATGGAGCAAATCAGCCGGGGCGATAAAGACGCTGAGATCCATTATGCCAACTGCCCGAACGAAAGCGGAAAAATTGCTGCCGCTCTGTTGCTCTTGAAAAAGGGCCTGCTGGAGCGCCAGCAATATGCCGAAGAGTTCGAGAAGCAATTGGCAGAGCAGAAAGAAACCGATGCCTACTACGCCCGCGAGCATGAGAAGTTCATGGCCTCCTTCTTGGCAACGGCGGAGAACATTGCGGGTGGCGACTTCACTGCGCGGCTGACCGGCGACTTCATCAAGGAGTACGCCGACGTCGTTTCTTGCATCAACAAAACGGCCGAGCAGCTCCAAAAGACCGAGCGCGAAATGGCAGCCAGCGAGCATATGCGCAACGCAGTGATGGCCGCGCTCAATCAGACGTATTTGACAATCGACTTTGATCCCGAGGGCACGATCATTGCGGCCAACGACGCCTATCTTACAACGCTCGGCTACACGGCCAATGAGCTTATCGGCAAGCATCAAAGTACGATTGCCGGCATGCCCGAGGGCAGAAGCCCCCAGGCGCAGGCACTGTGGGCCGCCTTGAAGCGTGGTGAATGGCAAAAATCCACGACCAAGCGCGTGGGCAAAGACGGCAAGGACATCTGGCTGCAGGCAACCTACAATCCGGTCCAGGACATCAATGGGAAGCTGGTCAAGATCTGCGCCTTTGCCCTCGACGTGACGGCGGAGCGCGAGAAATCAGCCGATCAACTTGGCCAGATGGAGGCAATTAGCCGGACACAAGCAGTTATCGAGTTCACCCTCGACGGGACGATCGTCAATGCTAACGAGAACTTCCTGAAGGCACTGGGATACTCGCTCGACGAGATCAAGGGCCGCCATCACAGCATGTTCGTTGATCGAACCGATAAGGACAGCGAAGGCTACCGGCAGTTCTGGGCCAAACTAGCGCGAGGCGAATTCGCTTCTGGCGAATACAAGCGGATCGCGAAAGGCGGCAAGGAGATCTGGATATCGGGTTCCTACAACGCCATTCTCGACCCGAATGGCAAGCCGTTCAAGGTCGTGAAGTACGCCACCGATGTGACGGCGCAGAAGCTCAAGAACTCAGATTTTGCCGGCCAGCTGGCCGCGATCGGCAAGTCGCAGGGTGTGATCGAATTCAATCTCGATGGAACGGTGATTACGGCCAACGAGAACTTCCTGAAGGTCATCGGCTACTCGCTCGATGAGGTCAAGGGCCGACATCACTCCACGTTCGTGGATTCGTCGGAGAAGAACAGCGAAGCATACCGTCAGTTTTGGGCGGCTCTGAACCGCGGCGAATATCAGGCCGCCGAATACAAGCGGATCGCCAAAGGCGGCAAGGAGGTATGGATCCAGGCATCCTACAATCCGATCCTCGATCTCAATGGCAAGCCGTTCAAGGTCGTGAAGTACGCGACCGATGTGACGGCGCAGGTCTTGGCACGTCAAGAGCTTCAGTTGGCGGTCGAGCAGACGAAAGAAGTGGTGGAGGCTGCGCAAAACAACGACCTCTCGAAGCGCACCCCGATGGAAGGCAAAACCGGCGAGATCGCCGAGCTATGCGCTGGCGTCAACGGATTGCTCGACACCATGAGCAGTATCGTCGGCACCATCAAGGCCTCTTCGTCGACGATTGCGGAGGCATCGCGTGAAATTGCAGTCGGCAACACCTCCCTCTCGCAGCGCACCGAAGAACAGGCTGCAAGTCTGGAGGAAACCGCAGCGAGCCTCAATGAGTTCACGTCTGCGGTGCAACAGAATGCCGAGAATGCTCAAAAGGCGAATGAACTCGCGACGACCGCGTCACAGGTTGCGGTGAAGGGCGGTCAGGCCGTCGCCGATGTCATTCAGACGATGGATGGCATCAACCAGGCCAGCCGCAAGATTGCAGATATTATTGGTGTGATCGACGAGATCTCGTTCCAGACCAATATTCTCGCACTCAACGCTGCCGTTGAAGCGGCACGCGCAGGTGAGCAGGGCCGAGGTTTCGCAGTCGTGGCCGCGGAAGTGCGTAGCCTCGCGCAGCGGAGCGCAACCGCTGCCAAGGAGATCAAGACGCTGATCGCCGACTCGGTCAACAAGGTCGAAGCCGGGGCCAAGCTCGTGGAAGGTGCTGGTAAGACAATGGAAGACCTAGTGTCGGGTGTGCAGAGCGTCAGCAAGATCATGGGCGAGATCTCGGCGGCCTCGCGCGAGCAGAGCACCGGCATCGAGCAGGTCAATACTGCTGTGATGCAGATGGATCAAATCACGCAGCAGAATGCTGCACTGGTTGAAGAAGCTGCCGCCGCGGCAAAGGCGATGGAAGAGCAGACACTCTCACTCGAAGAACTCGTGTCTGCGTTCCGGGTCGACGAGCGAGCCCAAGCCGGTTTGGCCTCCACCGGGCGCCGTCCAGTAATGCCCTCAACCGGAAATCCGGTCGTCGACACGGCGCTTCACAAAGCTGGCAACGGAGCGTCGGCGAGGTCCTCGTTCGCCAAGGCTTCACCTCAAAGGCAGGTGGCTAAACCTGCCCCGGTTCCGGCCAAACGGCGGGCTGCGGCCGGGGGAAGTGCCGACGGCGACTGGACGGAATTCTAGCGCAACGGGCGCCCGTTTGACGACGGGCGTCCCCTCCCTACTCAACACGCAATTTTCTCTCCATAGTCCAATCGAGTCAGAGCCCCGTCATGTATGAGTTGCCCGAACCACAACAGGAATTCGAGCTTCTCGAAAGAGATTTCGAGAAGCTGACCACTATCGTCAAGGAACGCGCAGGCATCGTATTGAACGATCGAAAGCGAGCCCTTGTGTACAGCCGGTTGTCACGGCGGTTGCGAGCTCTCAATTTCAATGCGTTTTCAGAGTATTGCGCCTATCTCGATAGCGGCACCGGTGAGGAAGAGTTCCGGCTCCTTGTAAACGCGATTACGACCAACCTGACTGGCTTCTTCCGCGAGCCGCATCATTTCGAGTTTCTCACAAAGGAATCGACGGCGCTGCTGGCATCTGGCAGAGCCTCGAAGCTTCGCATCTGGTCGGCAGGATGTTCGTCGGGCGAGGAACCATATTCGATTGCTATGACGGTTCGAAAGGCGGCCGGAGAACAGTCGCGTCACGACATTAAGGTTCTGGCGACCGACATCGATACCGATATGGTCGCCACGGCAAAGGCTGGCCGATACTTGACCGAGAAGACCGATCCAATACCGGAGGTTTTGCGCCGTTCGTACGTCCGCAGCGTCGATGGCACTACCTCAGAAATTGCACCAGCAATAAAATCAATGATCACATTTAATCAGCTCAACCTTTTGGAGCCATGGCCGATGAAAGGCCCCTTCGACTTCATTTTTTGCCGAAACGTAATTATTTATTTCGATACCGAGACGAAAACGATTTTATTTGACAGGTTTGCCGACATTCTAAGGCCTGGCGGCTGGATGGTCATTGGACATTCTGAAAATCTGTTCCGCATATCCAATCGCTTTCGCCTTATTGGTAAAACCGTCTATCAGCGCATTTCTTGAGGCGGAAAACCGCCACAGGGCAATGGCACTCTCCAGCACGAGCCGTTTATGCCGCGACCTCAGACTTCGATAGCCGGCGTCCCTTGAAAGCCGACATTCCCAGGCTGTCGCTACCGGGTTGTCGCGCAAACGGGAGATGGTAGGGGCCCGCGCCAGGGCGGCCGTGATGGGGAACCATGGCTTCGGCGCTGCCTTTTGCGGCGCGCCAATGCCGGCGTTGTCCTGAAGGCGATTTTCTTGGTGGGCGCGGAAGGATTCGAACCTTCGACCCGCTGATTAAGAGGACGAATACAGGATTATAACGCAAACAGTGTCAATGAGTTATACGGGCGTCCGTTGCAACCTATGCCCTACCTATCATCGCCGTGCAGAACTGACTCACGCAAAACTCACGCAGTTTGTTCTGATGACCGCACCGCCGACAGAAGACAATTGCGGAGCGTTATACCCATGAGTAGCCGTGAGGCTAAGAACGTTCTCCGAACTGTCCGCTGGACCTCCGATCGCGTCGGCAATTGTTCCGCGGCCGACTGGCAGCCTTGGGCCAGGAAGAGACTAGAGGCAAACTTGTTGGTGCGCTGGTTGCACTTGCGCCACAAGGAATTTGTTGTCATAGATGCTCACCTGGCCTGACCATGGCAGGGCAATAACCTCAGCTTTTATTGGCAGCCCCTTATTAATTGACCACCGGCTGTAGATCTTTTTTGGTTAATGTCCGGTCGTAAGATTTGACAAGGCGATAGCAGCCGACCGAATTTGTCGACGGCTTAATGGATGCGTGCAGTAATAATGACTGCGGTTCTTATCAGCTACTCGGAATCTGACAGAACGGCTGTGCAAGCGATTGAAGCTTCGCTAAATTCTATTGGCATAACCGAAATTAGACTGAGCAGCAGCTACAATCGACAGTATTTTTCAGCAATGACGGCCGAAAATACTGCTTGCGTCGTTGTGTTGTGGTCAAAAGCGGCCTCTATAAATGAATATGAGAAGATTTTATTGCAACATTTGATTTACGGCTGGTCGAATGAAAAACTGATAATCGGCCACCTCGATGAAACACCGCTGCCAATCGGGTTTAGAGATCTCCCCGTTACCGTATTGAGGGGCGACCTTAGCGGTTGGAGTCACGAAATTGCTATTAAGGTCCAGTTTCTTTTAAATCGGCCACCGGCGCAACAAAATTCGGGGGTCCTACAAGGAAACCCTTCGACGTTAGGAACGGGCACCACCCGTCGGAGCAGAGCTTGGCCTGTGTTGGCGCTGCTTCTCGCCGCCCCTTGCCTCATAGCACTGTGGTCGGCTTGGCCATCAAATTATAATCAACTAAACGGGCAAGTAGAAAGCACCCTAAGACACACCCTAGAAGAAAGTTCACGCAGACAGGCAGAGGCCGATGAAAGAACGAGAGAAGCAATCTCTCGGCCAGCAGAGGAAATCCCGATCGAGCGGAGGCACGAAGGCCAAAACAAACGCTACGAAGACCCCACCGATGGGACTGCGTCGCCAAGAAAAGTCCCTACTGCAAGCACTCCACCGGCCGCGCGCGTCACTTCGATTTTAATTGTATTGCTTGCCTTATTTGTTGCTTTCACTCTGATCCGGGCTGCGCTTTTCGTCAACCACAAACAAAAGACAACCGTAAGAACAACTGATCACTTCGGTGGTCCAGTAACTGCACATCAAGTGTTTATATCTTACAGTCGACGAGATAAGTTGCTAGTGGATGTAATCGTATCGGCGATTGAAGAATCCGGAGTTTCTGTTTGGATCGATCAGAGGCAAAATGAATCGGCTAAGAGATACGCCGAACCCCTCGTGAAAGCGATCAAATCAGCAAATGTAGTTGCCGTTATGTGCTCACGAAATGCGTTTAAATCCGACCATGTTATTCGAGAAATTTACGTTGCGGGCGATTACAAAAAGCCATTTATGTCATTCCTTCTGGATGCCTCGATAATTCCAGACGAGGTGCAGTATTTCACGACGGGCTTCCCGCGTGTTCCAATAGAAAATATTGATGCGAATAGAATTCGAGCGGAACTGTCGCGTTTTGTGAAAATAAAAACCAAAGCTGTCCGTGAGCCTAAATCGAAGAGGTCACCAGAGACGGGGGCAGAAATGTGCCTGCAACTAAGTCCGGATTTCGGCCCAATCCGAACCATAAGAATAAGGCATCTTGCTGGTGGACGGCAATTCATTGTCGGACGACACTCTTCGTGCGAAGTCGTTTTCGAGCATCCGAGTGTTTCGAGGCAGCACGCACGCATAATATTGGTTGATGGTCTTGGTCCATGCATATCCGATTTGGGCTCTTCCAGCGGCACCTTGCTTGACGGCAAGCGTGTTGGGTCGAGGCCTGTTCCCTTGACTGGGGCTCGCAATCTTCGGCTAGGGCAGCAGCAAATAGTAGTCAGCATGCGAGATATGACGAACGGCGCATTGCGTAATTAGTTTCGTTAATTAAGTTTGAGCGCTGGATAGGCGATAATTGATGGTATAATAGTGTGGCGCAGAGCCTGTTCGTCCAATAACTATTGTCCGATATGAACCTTTTGTAACGCGCTTGTTATCGCCTTCACTAAGACTGCCTTGGGTCAGGCGCGTCACATAGAGTCGGCGCCGGTAACCACTTCACGCGAAGTATTGCCTGAAAGCCGACGCTAATTCAACGTGTTGGGCGTCGACAGCTCCATTTTGGTGCTCCACACCAACATGGAGAAACCCCATGAACGATAACGACAAGTCGAGCCAAGCTCGCCCGACGCGCCCACCGGTTTGGAACAAAGGCAAACTCATTGGCGCTAAGCCACCTCTGCGGCCAAGCCACGTCTGGTCGATCAGGACCAAACTCCAGATCGAGCACCGCGCGCGCGACCTCGCGTTGTTCAATCTTGCTATCGACAGCAAGTTGCGCGGCTGTGATGTCGTGGCCATCCGCGTCGACGACGTCGCGCCGAACGGCTACACACTCGACCGTGCCACCGCTCGGCAAAAGAAAACGGGGCACCCGGTTCGGTTCGAACTGACGGAGCAAACGCGGCAGGCGATCGACGACTACTTGCGGCAGTCGGGCCGTCAAGCTGGTCAGTTCTTGTTTGCCGGGCGCGGAGGTGCTGAACGAGGACTAACCACCCGCCAGTATTCCCGCCTCCTCGGCGAATGGCTTTCCAGCATCGGTCTCGACCCGCTAAAGTTCGGGACGCACTCGCTTCGTCGAATTAAAGCGACGCTGATTTACCGGCGCACCGGCAACCTCCGAGCGGTCCAGCTCCTGCTCGGCCACACCAAGATCGAGAGCACCGTCCGCTATCTCGGCATTGAGATTGACGACGCCATCGAGATCGCAGAAAAAATCGACATCTGAACTTCTGGGGCGCGGCCATCGGCTCCGCCCCTTCTTAGACAGTGAGGCCCCGGATGAAGCCGTCCACGCGCAAGAAACGGCCAACTCCTGCTGTGATGGATCAGGTGCGCATCACGCGCGATGGCAACGACGCCATCATCGAGTACGCGGACCCCATGATTTCAGACACGCGGCTCACAATCGGGTCTCAGATCAAGGGGATGACGGACAAGGACATCATCGATGTCTTCAATCATCGATGTCTTCAATGGGGTGATGGCTGCCCAGGAGAAGCTTCTTGGGGACTGGGATCGAACAGTGACCGAGATGCTCCCCGGCGCTCCCCAAATCGAATACCGCAAGGACCTCGACCAAATAGTGCCCCTGGCTGAAGTCATCCGCTGTTACGTCGACGATGGCGGCCAGGACGGCGAGGCTACCGTCCACATCGACAAGAACGAGCTGTCGCTGGCCGAGTTCGGACAGCTCCTCAAATACTACCCGGGCTGGGGGATGCGCGTGACGTTCCTCCCCGAAGAACGCCTGACGGAGAACCCCACTCCGGTTCACCAGCGCCCCAAGAAACCGAGAAAGCGTTGAAATATCAGGGTTCCGCAGTATCCAGAGGGCTTATGCTGTCGGCGGCAATTGCGTCAGATCTACTCCCAGAAAGCTGCCGACAATGCGCTCCGTCTCATTCGTCGGTCAGGGCCATAAGCGAGCATCGTCGATCGCACCACCCCCAGCGTTGGAGTCCGACTGCTCATTGAAGGCTATCCGACAATTGGGAACGTGAGGCCCCCTGATTACGGTTTGATTATTGAAATCCGGACCCGCATGGTCATCTTTTAACGGTTGCTGTTTACGGCTTGAGTATTTTCCGAAGCTACGACCGTGCGCAGCGATAGGCTAGCAGTTGCGATCAGGCTTGAGGCGCATAACATGAAGCCCCATCGCCGTTGCCTGCGTTGCCGTTTCTGTTCTGGCTGAGGCAACGATAGCCGTGTCACGACGGAACTTTCGGCATGAGGTTAGCCAGGATGCAGCCGGCCATAGAGAAGTTAGAAACAAAGGCTACTCAAGTAACTGCGCCGTTGGCTAGCGCGGCACCCGGCATCGCGTCTGCAACGATCGCGGAGACGCTCTCGACTCTTCAAGTCACTCTCGAGAAAGGCCTTTCACGCGCGGAGGTGGAGGCGCGCCGGAAGACGCACGGCTACAACGAAGTGGCTGTCCAACAGGAGCATCCGCTCCGCCAGTTCCTGGCAAAGTTCTGGGGCATCTCAGCTTGGATGCTCGAGCTGATCATGGTCGTGTCGCTGTTTCTTGGGAAATACTCTGACTTTGCCGTGGTCGCCGCGCTGCTGGTCGTCAACGCCGTGCTGGCCTTTGCGCAGGAGCGCAGGGCCACAGGTGTCGTCGAGGCGCTGCGGAAACGTTTGCAGGTCAACGCTCGCGTGCTGCGTGATGCTCGATGGCAGGTCATTCCCGCCCGCGAGTTGGTTCCCGGCGACATTGTCCGCACTCGATCCGGCGACATCATTCCCGCTGACATCAAGTTGCTCACAGGAGATCTGTCTGTCGACCAATCGGCGCTCACGGGAGAGTCCAAGGACGTTGCCATGAAGCCGGGTGACGTTCTCTCATCCGGGTCCATTGTTCGCCACGGCGAAGGCAATGGCGTCGTGATCCTAACGGGGGCCAAGACCTATTTCGGCCGCACGACGGATCTCGTTCAGGAAGCAAAGCCGAAACTGCATATCGAAGCTGTTGTCGCGAAGGTCGTTCGCCAACTCTTCATCATCGTAGGCGCATTACTGGGCCTGGTGCTGGTGATGTCGCTCATCCGCGGGGCGCCGCTGATCGAGATCGTTCCGCTCCTGCTCGTTTTGCTCATGAGCGCGGTTCCGGTTGCCCTGCCTGTCATGTTCACAGTCAGTATGGCGGTCGGCTCGAAAGAGCTGGCGAAGCGCGGCGTACTGGTCACCCGCCTCAGCGCAGCCGAGGACGCCGCGACGATGGACGTGCTCTGCGTCGACAAGACCGGCACGATCACGATGAACCAATTGGCGGTCACTGGCGTGATCCCGCTCGAAAGTGCGACCGAGGTCGATGTGGTGATTGCTGGCGCACTCGCGTCCGAAGAGTCGAACCAGGACCCGATCGACATCGCCTTTCTTGCAGCTGCAAAGGACCGGCATGTCTTCGACAAGATAGCCCCATTCAAGCCGGTATCGTTTGCTCCGTTCGACGCCAAGTCAAGACGAACTGAGGCCGTCGTGGAGCAAGGCGGTCAGCGGTCGCGAGTGATGAAAGGGGCCGTCCGAACGATTGCCGAGACCTGCGGGCTGAAGCCCCCCGCGATCGACGCACTGGAAGCGCGCACTCGTGATGCGGCGCTGAAGGGCTATCGCACGCTGGCTGTGGCGCGCGGCCCCGAGGCCGGCGGTCTTGTCCTGATCGGATTGGTGACGCTTTACGATCCGCCCCGGCCGGACGCCAAGGCGCTCATCGCAACCCTCCACGATCTCGGCGTTACGGTGAAGATGCTCACCGGGGACGCTCTCGCGGTAGCAAAGGAAATCGCCAAAGGCGTTGGACTGCCGAACATCCGGCGAATGGCTGACTTGAAGTCCGCAGGCACACAGTCGGCCGATGCCGGCGCTGACCTGTTGGCTGGCGTCGACGGTTTCGCAGAGGTTTTCCCGGAAGACAAATATATCGTGGTGCAGCGATTGCAGGCGGCCGGACACGTCACCGGCATGACGGGTGATGGCGTCAACGATGCTCCGGCCTTGCGTCAAGCCGAAGTAGGTATCGCGGTCAGCACGGCTACTGACGTCGCCAAGGGCGCCGCCAGTGTTGTTCTGACCGAACCAGGGTTAACGAACATCATAACCCTCGTTGAACAAGGCCGGACGATCTACCAGCGCATTCTAACCTGGATCATCAACAAGATCAGCCGAACGATACTGAAGGCGGCGTTCGTCGCGATCGCATTCGTGGTGACGGGCAAGTTCGTGGTCTCGGCGTTCGCCATGCTGTTACTGGTGTTCATGACGGATTTTGCTAAGATTGCGCTTGCCACGGATCACGTCCGGCCATCCAGCAAGCCGGAAACCTGGGACATCGGCGGTTTCATCATGGTGTCCGTCGTGCTGGGCATCGCGATGGTTGCCGAGGCGCTGATTTTCCTATGGTTTTGTTGGTCGCGGTTCGGGCTCGCGACCAATGACAAGGCGCTCTACACGTTCAGCTTCTTGATGCTGCTTTACTTCGCCGTGTTCTCGGTGGTGTCGGCGCGTGAGCGACGCTGGTTCGGGGCGACGATGCCGAGCGCCACGCTCATGGCGGCCCTTGTTGCCGACGCGCTGACAGGAACCATTCTGACCCGTGTCGGCCTCCCGGATCTCATGCCGTTGCCGTGGTCGCAAATACTGGCAGTCTTTGTTTATGCCATGATCGCCTGTCTCGTCGTGAACGACGCCATCAAGGTCGCGCTGATCAAATGGCACGTTCCTTCGGCGGTTGCTGAGTAGCCCGGTCCAGTCCTGAAAGAACGCCAATGAAAATCAAAGCCAAGGACTATCGCGTACCGGAGGGCAGTGACGTCGATCTCGCCAAGTGGCCGACGAGCGTGGCGAGTGTCTACACGTCGAAGGCCGACTACAAAACCATGCTTGGAGAGCATGTCGCGCAACTGAGTTCCCTGCAGCAACTGCTATACGCATCCAACCAATACGCTGTTTTAATGATTTTCCAGGGAATGGATTCTGCGGGCAAAGATGGTGCCATAAAGCACGTGATGTCGGGTGTTAATCCCCAGGGGTGCCAAGTTTTCAGCTACAAACATCCCAGTGCCGCCGAATTGCAGCATGATTTTCTGTGGCGCACGACCCGCGATCTGCCTGAGCGTGGCAAGATCGGGATTTTCAACCGTTCCTACTACGAGGAGGTGCTCATCGTTCGGGTGCATCCAGAGATCCTTGCTGGCGAAGGCATCCCCGATGCACCGCATGACGACAAGACACTCTGGCACGAGCGGTATCGCTCCATTGTTCACTTGGAAAGACATCTCTCGGGGAATGGAACGCGCATCATCAAGTTCTTTCTCCATTTATCGAAGGAGGAACAACGCAAGCGCTTCTTTGCGCGTATCGACGAGCCGGAGAAGAATTGGAAATTCAGCCAAGCGGACGTCGAAGAACGGAAATTCTGGAAGCATTACATGAAGGTCTACGAGGAGTGCCTCGGTTCTACGAGCACCAGTGATGCTCCCTGGTACGTCGTTCCCGCCGATGACAAGGAGAACGCCCGTCTGATCGTATCAAAAATTGTTCTCGAAACGCTCGAAGGGCTCGACATGAGCTACCCTAGGACGAGCGCGGAGCGTCAAAATGAATTGCAGGCCATCCGAAGGCAGCTTGAGAAATAGGGAGCGCCAAAACAGCTGCCCGCTTCTAGCCGGGCGAGCCCTCAATAGTAGCCTCCATCGGCGAGGACCTTTCCGCGGAAAACGCTGTAGAATTAGGCGATATAGGCCAGGAAAATCGGCACCTTAACGATCGCGACGACCAACAGGACGCCACAACATTGTAGTCGAACCTGTGAACCTGTTGGCAGAAGTCTGGCCGACATCATAATATCGGAGACGAGCATGAACTATTATTTCAGCAAGAAACTTGAGATGCCGTTCGATAAGGCGATCCAACATGTCACGGACGCATTAGCAGCGAAGGGATTTGGGGTCCTGACTACGATTGATGTGCAGGCGACGATGAGGAGAAAGCTCAACGTTGAATTCCGCCCCTACACAATCCTCGGCGCCTGCAATCCAGAGTTTGCGCACAAGGCGCTGCAGAGCGAGGACAAGATAGGAACGATGCTGCCCTGCAATGTTGTCGTCCAGGAAATGAGCAAGGGTTCGGTCGAGGTCTCGGCCGTTGACCCCGTCGCCTCCATGATGGCGATCAAGAACCCGAAGTTGGCCTCGATCGCAGGCGAAGTCAGGGATCTGCTAAAGCAGGTCGTATCTGATCTCTGAATCGATGCGTGCGTTTTTGCTGAGGTCCGCCGCTCGGGCCAGTAGCGCGCCGTCGCTCCGTCGCATGTATCAGGTCTAGAAAGTATCGAACGGTTTGTCGCCGGTACACTGGTGACGCCGCGCGGGCAGCTTCGTCGAGGTACGGAGTGTTTCAATGACGAATGACGGCAACCTGCGGCCCTGCACATCCATGACCATCCCGATCCCCAGTCCGATCGTCGCGCGCTGTCCACGGTCCACAAACAGACGCGATGATCCTAAGCGGACACTTGGGCGCGGCAACATCTCCGCCACCGCCACTTCGCCTTCGGGTCAGGGGCTGCCATCTATCCCGCACCAAGAGACGTCCGCAGCACCTCAACAAGCAGAAAGTCCTGGCGATTTTTGCCTTTTCGTCGGCTTGTGCACCGATCGCGTCGATGATTGCTTCGTGCACGACTGTCGGCTCGGGGCCAGGAGCGACACATGTCGAGCAAAGACGATCAGCGGGAGTATGGTTTTCTAACTACGAAGCAGGCGTAGGAATTGTTGCCCCGCATCGGGTTCAATTCTGTTTTCAGCGTCGGACGGCAGCTTCTGCGCCAACCTCGACCGCTCGGCGCGGCCCCACCGTCCGGGAGCACCTGCCCCCTTGCCGACTCTGTGCGGGTGCTCAACAGCTATGCTGTAAGAAGCGTAGTCAGGAATCAGTTGCTTAGCGAGCACGTTGTGCGCTGGAGTATTCGGTTGAAGCGACCTCGTCCAGCCAATGAATAAGCTTTACCCGCTGAGGCCAATCTCGTTGTCGTCGAGGCACAGTTGCATTTCTCCGCGACAATCAACCTACGACCGTTTTGGGGCCTCCTCGCCGCATCCGCCGTCGGTCACCCTAAAGAAAACAGAGCCAAAACATATATAGCCAACTGCTCAGTCGACCTTTCGATCGCTTGCGAACGTTGCAACCCATTCGCGATAGGCCGGGGCATCGCCGAATTCGAGGAATTCGCCGTAGTGATGGTGCGCCGATATTACTTTTCGTGCGTGCTTGATGGGGCACCAATGCTGCTCGGTACGCGCAGCAACCTCCCGAACAAAGGCCACAGTTCCGGCAACGTAGGAACAGTAACCGCAGTTCAGCTTTTCCAATACGTTAAGGTAGGCGAGATACTGCCTGTCAAAGACGAGATAATCGCGTCGCCTCACTTTTGCGATGCCGTAAACTGGAAAGCAAACCTCCTGATACAACATGACCCAAACATCAATGATAACGAATGGGATGATTAGCGAATAGATTGCCGGCGCCGTCAACACGACCAGCGGCCGCGCGTTCAGCACGTAGTTGTGGAGCCGCGTCATCAGCTCCCGGTGCCGCTGCAAGATTTGCTCTTCGAAGGCGACCCGGCCGTGCTCAAAACCGAACTGCAAGCCGACCCGGGTCTTGGCAACTTCCACCTCGAGCTCTGATTCGAGCGCCTTTATTTTCTCTAACAGAGCCGCGACAGTGTCAGACATATCTAGCGATCCCTTCGCGGTCGAATAATGCTTCGATTTATGATATATAATTGAGTGCCAATGGGCGCACTCGATGCACCTAGGACTCTAAAGAGTTGACCTCAGTCCAGCGGCTTCAGCTCGACAAATCCGCTGATCGGTTAACCTATCGGGCTATTAATTTGTCCGCCGGGGATGTTACCGCCCCACGCATGTCGCGCAATTTGGACGGATGAACCCTGAGCGCCCCTCCTGATCAACAACCGACAGCGGTTTAGCGGAACCCTCGGAAACTACTCAGGCGGGTATGACTTGGGTGACGCTTCGGTGCAAGAAGTCATATCGGACGTGCTGCTCGATCATCCACGAGGCAGCTGCCCGAGCGCCCCCCTCAATGGTTGCGATTTTGGTCAACGACAGCCGCGATGCGTTTGCGAACGCCTTCGGGTTGGGCTGCAACTGCCGATGCGAGCGCGCCGAGTGCGCGGCGCGCCGCATAAAGCTGGTCCATCAGCGAAAGCACGACGGACATGCTGTCCTCCTCGATGCGCAGTTCATAGTAGAGCTCGCAGATGAGGCGAACGCGCGCGACATCCGCAATGTCGAACTGTAAATCCTCATCGTCGCGATGCGGCAGCACCCAACCCAAATCGATCCAGCGCTGCAATGCTTCGGCGTCCAACGGTTCGATCAACGCCACGAGTTCGCTTTCGCCGATCATGATCATGCTCCTGGAACTTTACGCGGGTCGTAGGGATGCTTGGCTTCCCATTCGACGACTGATCGGATGAGCTCGTCATCGGGCGCCGCCGGCAGCACGATTTCGAGGGTCACAACTTGGTCGCCAGCGCCGCTCTTTGACGGCACGCCCCTTCCGCGCAGGCGGAGTTTCGTGCCGGAATTGGAACGTTTAGGTACTGCAAGGCTGACCATGCCTGACACCGTCTCTACGGGCACGTTGGCTCCGCCAAGCGCTTCACCGAGCGTAACTGGGACCACCGAATGGATGTCGTTGCCTTCGCGACGAAAAGCCGGATGCGGTTCCACATGAACCTCCACCAGCGCGTCGCCAGCTTCGCTGCCCCCTTGGCCTGGTTGCCCTTGGCCTCGCAGCCGCAGAATCTGGCCATCTTTGAGCCCGGCCGGTATCGAAATTTCTAGCGCCTTGCCGTCGCCCATGACGACGCGCTTCTTCGCGCCGTTTATTGCTTCGGTGAATGGGACTGAAAACGTATAGTTGACGTCGGCACCGCTGGAGTTGGTCCTGCCGCCCCGCCCGAACAACTCGGCGAACAGATCCTCGTCGATACCGCCGCCACTCCCGCTCCATTGGCGATCATATTTGAAGCCGGGCTCACCCTCCGCATGCTGGCGATAGGAACTTCGTGGGGGTACCTGGTGGATTTCCGCGCCACCGCCGTCGATTTTCCCGCCGTCGAAAAGTGCCCGTTTGGCTTCGTCGCCGACGATCGAGTAAGCGGACGCGATCTCCTTGAAACGTGCTTCGGCGGCCTTATCGCCGGGATGTAGATCGGGGTGATTTTTCTTGGCGAGCGCGCGATAGGCCTTGCGGATTTCGTCAGGCTTGGCCCCGCGGCTGACGCCCAGAATTTGATACGGATCCGCCATTGCCATGTGTCTCTGCTGCTGCCAATGAGGCACGATAGATGAGCCGGCCGCTTGACGGCTCCCTAAGGCATCTTCCCCAGGCTCAAGATGTAGGCGATCACGTCATTTCTGTCGGCTTTGGGAACGATGATCTCTGGCATTGTTGGGTGCGGACTCTGCAGCCAGACGGCCAATGCGGTGCCCGTCATCCCCCTCGTGTTGACGATTGCCTTAAAGGTCGGGGCCGCAGCATGCGGTGATTGATCGTCGATGGCCTCAACGCCGTGGCATTCGGCACATACTTTCTTGGAGTAACTCAGCCCTCGTGAGGGATCTCCAGTATCCTGGGCGTGGGCTTCACTGCATGCTATCGATGCCAACGCCACCAAAGCCACAATTAGATTCATGTCGCATTCTCCGCGCCAACGATTTACCGGCGCTATTTGTATTGGACCAGGATTATCGATATTTTAGCGGAATTGCAGACTCGAATCGAGGAATTAGCTGTGCCGGATGGATGCCCGGAATAGCCCAGGCATCCATGAACAAGTGCAACGGCATTCCACATGCTGGGTTCGAATAGATCGTCGCGACACGACCTATTTCAATGAAATTGCCAAGCCGCTGAGGTCGGCATTGACCAGCAATCCAACCTCTCGACCTTGAAGTGTCATGACGGCACCCTTTTCGTTGGTCAGAACGATCGTGCGTGCGCCTTTCACCACCGCGACGCCGGCGCCGGCGGCACCATAAACCCCCTCGACATCCGAGGGTTGCCGGATGTGACCGACACGGCCCGACAGCCTGGTCTTTGACACCCCGAATACCAGGCCCACGCTCAAGCCGCCGACCGTGAGCGGGTAACGATGACCGTGAAAGTCGAGGGCGCCGTTGCCCCCGGAAGCGCCGATCAGCCAGCCCCCTTTGACCACCGAAATCCGGATCGTGCCGCTATCAGCGTAGGCGGCGGTTGAAACGCTCGCCGAAGCCAAAGCAATCAGAGCAATGATACCTGAACGAGAAGGGCGTGAAAGGCGCATGACGGAATTCTCCTGGATGCCCGCTGGGGGCGTTGAACGGCGTACTAGTTGTTTCCCTATATTGAAGAAGCCACAGACGGGTCGCGGCCTGATAGGTGGGGAAACTCAATCTCGGTTGTTGGCTAACGCGTTTCGTTCGGCCCAAAGGCCGCCTTGCACACGGTTGAGCCTCGCACAACTGATTGCCCTCATCGAGGATCGGAAAGTACCTATGTCCTTCGAGAGATACATTTCTCAATCTAATTGGAGAGGCGAAACAGGTCATTTGACGAAGGCTCAGTATGACGCCTTCGTTGTTCCCCATTGGCTCGCGGCACGTGGTCTGCCTGCGGCGCTGCGTCGTCATCGGGCTTGAGCAGTTTCCGAGGCTGGCATGAAGTCTGCGCCTGAGCCAATATCCCACTTGACCGCCTGGGATTCCCTCTCCTTGGTCGGTCTGCCGGGATGAGCAACCCTTATCGGTATGCGTACCGCCCCACATCCCCCCATGTTGGGTGCGAAAATTCCCCGGCTTGTCCCGGCTCCAAGCCTCCCCGCTTGGAGCCGGGTTTTTTTAGTTTCCTGCAAGGCGGGACGACCATGCAGGACATTCAACACGACAGGCGGTAACTCCGAGACGAACAAGCTTTTTGAGTCATCCGATCCTTTTGCCGTCGTTTGTACCATGTCGGAATAAGGGCCACGGGAAGGGTCAGGAAACTCTAGTGTAAGTAGTTTCCGAGGCTTATGAAATTCGAATAGACGCCGTACAATTAAGTTATTGAATGACGAAAGCGGCCCCATGGTGGAGCAATTCTTTCTGTTCATATGATAGGCTAGAAAGGCTATTTGCCATGATCCGAAATATCTCGTTCGCACTGGCGTTGTTGGCTGTTGTTGCAATGGCGCCGTCCGCTATTGCGGCAGGTGGTTCCGCAGGTGGTTCCAAAGGCCGCGGCGGTCAACATGCAAGCGGTCATAGTGTCGGACATGGAGGTGGCCGTCATGCTGGGGGAGGACACGGCGGCAGGTTCCGGCACGCGGGCGGACATGGGGGATATGGCGGGGGTGGTTACAATGGCTATGGCTTTGGCGGGTTCGGTGGATATGGCGGATATGGCGGATGCGTAGGCTACCCGCTCCCGGTCAAATTCTGTTGGTGATAGTATGCCGGATCCTTACCGGTTGATATTGAACTGTTCTCGACCGATCCGCCAACATTCGAGAGCCGAACTCGGAAATCCGATCGTGAAACTGCTGCCTCCGCGCTAAGGAGGCAGCAGCGACTACGCTTGTCATAAGGGCCAGATGTCGTCAGTTGGCGCGCTCAGCGTACCAACTGAGCCATAATTTTCTGCCAAGTCGGATCGCTGACTGCATCACGCGGGATCACATCGCCGACGTTGAATTGATTCATTATCCCCGCGGTCCGCACGCCGCGATCAAGATGGGCGAGATCGATATATTCGACTCCATTCTTCAGGCCGGCCGCCGCTTCCGCTGAACTGACCTTGGCCACCTCATCGTCTGTCAGAAGTTTCAAAATTGAGTCACGAGTAACCAGATCATTCTGTTTCGAATCAGTCATCATTGTCCTCCTTGGAGCCACTTCGGAGCATCGCGGGCCGCCCGCAGGGAGCGAGCCCGCCCGCCTGCCCTCGCGACAGTAGTCAATGGCTTGCCAGTTAGGTAAGGCTCGGATTCTACTCAGCGGCCCGCCCGGAGCCTCAAAGCGTTTCCAATCACCGAAACTGAGCTACGTGCATCGCAAGCGCTGCCACGACCTCAAAGCTTGGGGGGCAGTTCGCTTAACTCCTCGTCCAGCGCTGCCTCCAGCTCGACGATATCCCTCGGAGCGGGCATGCCGAAAACCTTCAGTTCATTGAGTTTTTCTCGCAGCATGATTTGAAGTTCATGCTTGTCTTGCGGCTGCGTGTTTATTTCGGCCGCGAGCGAGGCTATTTCAGCTTTTAGGAATTCGAATGACATATGACTCAAGCCTCACAAGTTTGAGCGCCAAATTTCTAATTTCAGCGGCTGACAGAAATCGAGCAGCGGGATTACCCGCTGCCCGAGGACTACATCTTGGCCTTCGTCGTGCTCTTGCCGTGCGCTTCGGCTGACGCCTTTTTGGCATCGTCGCAGCAGCCTTGGGCTTTAGAGGACTTCTCCAGCGCGGCGGTGTGCTCGCCCTTGCCGTGAAGTTCAGCAGCACTCTTGTGAGCCTGCGCGGCCGCTGTGCAATGCTCGGCGGCTTTCGTGTGGGTGGCGATTGGCATGATGTTGTCTCCTTTTGAGGCACTCTTGCTGACCCGCTTGACCTCCGCTTACCGGGAGCCTGCCGGGGCAACTGGCGCGATCGTAACGCCGGGAACTTGCGGCGATAGGCTCGGAAACTACCCAGACGGGCCAGCAATAGACTCTGAAAGCCCGCAATCGCGACGAAGCACGTGCCGTGCCGGTGCTGAGTAGTTTCCGACCCTACCTACAGGCACGCGTAGTGCCGTAGTATTAAATTCGATCGCGAGATCGGAGACCGCATCAAATGCGGCCGTACCGGTTTGGCGCCAGCAGATAAGGGTCCCAAAAATGACGACCGCCGCAATTCTGCCGATTGAACTGAAGGAAGATCAAATGAAACTCGAGCAATCAGTTGTTGCAGTCTTCAAGGATCACACGGCCGCGGAAGTGGCGGTAAAAAAGCTGGCTCAGGCCGGATTCGACATGAAGGACCTCAGTGTCGTCGGCAAGGGGTATCATACCGAAGAGAAGGTCGTCGGATTCTACAATGTTGGGGATCGCATCAAATTCTGGGGCACCAACGGTGCCTACTGGGGCGGCCTTTGGGGCTTGTTCTTCAGCGGACTGTTCCTGACCATTCCCGTGGTTGGGCACGTCATGGTGCTGGGGTATCTGGCGGCGGTAGCAATCGTATCAATCGAAAATGCGGTGCTTGTTGGCGGAGTGAGCGCACTTGCTGCCGCGCTGTATAGCATCGGAATCCCCAAGGACAGCGTGGTTCAATACGAGGCGGCGGTGAAAGCCGATAACTTCCTCGTCATGGCACATGGCGATTCCGCGGAAGTGGCTCGCGCGCGGACGATCCTCAGCGCCACTGGCCCCGCACAAATTGATGTCCACGCTTGCTCGAAAGTCGCGGCAATGCCCGCTGTTCAGGCGGTGTAGAACTCAGTATTCAATAAATCGGTCCAGTATAAATCGGATTGCGTCATCAATAAGCGATAAGCAGTCCATTCATAGGAGACTAAAATGTTGCGTAGATTAGCCCTCGCTGCGGCCATGTTCGTGGCCACCCTGATACCGGCAACAGCAGCCGGAGAGCATGGTAAGGCTGCCGGCAGCCATGCCTCGTCTGCCAGGAGTTCAGGCTCTCGCGGATCAGCCTCGCGAAGCGTGGGGACACGAAGTGCCGGCACCAGGAGTGGGCAAACAATGAGGCATACAGCAAGGACGGTTGCTCCCAGATCCATATCGAGACGGAGCGTTGGTGCCGCCCATGTCCGTAACGGCGGCGGCAACCATTACAGCCATCGGCGGCATCATTGGCACGGCACATGGTGGGCCTACGGTATCGGCACATGCTGGCAATTTGACCCTGTTTACGGCGAGTACAATTGGGTCTGCGGCGACGACGACGAATGAATAGATGCCACGTAGCGGCTTGGGCTGGCGCGTGGCGCTCTTTATTACCAGCAAGCCGATAGGCGAAAGACGTCCACCTAATGCGGTGGAGCCGGCTACTTTCAGGTGTGACCTCTAGGTTCTTGCGGTCGCGTGACGGCAAGCAGCCCAGGCGCCGGACTAAAAGTGTTGCTTTTGCGCCCCGTCGCGATATCGGCTCAAATAGCCTCTGGCACCAGCGGCGTCCTCGCAGATTGATCCTGCCGTCGATCGCGAGATGGCCGAACCATCCGCCATCAAAGTAACAATCGGCCGTGTTCTTGAGTTTCCTGGCGGGGTCAGGCACTCCCTGACGTCAGATGAGAAACGAGATTGTTCAAATGACACCCAAAACAAGGCTGAGCCGAGAAACGACTGCCGACGAGCTTCCAGCCCTGTCAATCTCGTCGGACAAGATATGTTTTGTCATCAGCAGAGCCCGTCGAATTGACGTTAAAGTCGCCGTGACGGAACCCGACCCTGGCTCGAACGCATCCGACGACGGCATGATCGCGATCCTTGAGGATCACGACGATGACGCTGTTGTCGAGGAGCTGACAACCTTTATTGCCGGTCTCAACAGCGACGAGCAGATCGATCTCGTGGCGCTTGCCTGGTTAGGTCGCGACGACAAAACAATCGCGGATTGGAACGAATTGCGGGGAGAGGCCGCCAGTGCCCACAGCTCGCGCGCAACGCTCACGGCGCGATATCTGATCGGAATGCCGCTCGTCAGCGACTTTCTGGAGGAGGCGCTATCTCAGTTTGGGCAGTCGTGCGAAGCGTTTGACAATACCTGATCAATCTCAACAGCGGCAGGCGCCGATCTACCGCCGACGCATCGACCAAAGTCAGGAGACTAACGTGTACAAACATCTGCTCATTGCCACCGATGGATCGGATTTGGCATTGAAAGCGGTCGAACAGGGCCTCGCACTTGCAAAAGCCCTGAACGCGAAAGTGACCGCAATCATAGTAACCGAGTCCTGGACAACATTCGCAACCGGCGAGATGGGGATGGCGTTCCCAATCGATGAATACAATCGTGGTTGTGCCGACCGCGCTGCTAAAATTCTGAGCACGGTCGCAAAACTTGCCGAACAGACCGGCGCGACTTGCGAGATGTTGCACGTCAAAGATCAATTCATCGCGGAGGGCATTATTGAAACGGCGAAGTCACTGGGCTGCGACCTCATCGTGATGTCGTCTCACGGACGTCGGGGATTCTCACGCCTGTTGCTTGGCAGTGAAGCCAACGAGGTAGTGACCCACAGCACATTACCGGTGCTGATCTGCCGATAGCTTCGATCAAACACCTTGCCCAGGATTAGCCGAGTCAGTGGTCAGCGGATCTCATCTATTGTTGATCCTAGTCTTAAGCTTGCCGTTGCACGCGCCGCGCCGCGAGAATAGACCCCTACCCTCAACCGCCGAAAGGCAGCCGGACTTCAAGTTTAAGATACATGGGAACTGCGCTGGAGTAGACGATCAGGGCTTTGGCGTGGACTATTCGGCAGCCGTCGCGCCCCCAAAAGGGAACGAAGCATCCATTTCACACAGCCGTGCCGAACAGCGCCCCGAAGCCTCGCGTCACGCCCTGGTGCTGAGTACTTTCCGACTCTGGCGCCGCGGCCCCCCAAGGCTCCAATGTTTGACCTTAGAAGTCGAATATAACCCCAAAAGGAAAAAGCGAATGACAACGAACACAATACGCGTTGCTGCGATGGCCGCCTGCATGGCCTCTCTTGCCGTCATCGCCGTACCGGCTGGTGCTGCCACATTACCTGGCACGGCCTCGGCTCATGTCGGTTTGGCCACGGCAAGCCATGGCACCGGCGCATTGCTCCGCACCGGCGGCGAACGGGCCGCGGCAGGAATCGGTGCCCTTATCATCGGGGGCGTGATCCTCTCGGAAGCGGCGCGCGCCGAGCATCGCCGCGATCACGGAGGCGACTGGGATCGTTGCGCCCGCAGCTATCGCTCATTCGACCGAGATACTGGATTTTATTCGGGTCGCGATGGCGAGCGTCGTCAATGCCAATATTTGCGCTAACTCAGTTCGTTGTATGGCGCATATTGAGAGTTCTGGAGCGGGGCCTTCTTGGCCCCGCTTTCATTTGGCTCCACGACGGGATGGATAACAACCGCCGGTATCAATCGGAGAGTACAGATGCTCGACGAGTGGTCAGCCTTTGAATGCGGCGGCAATCATCCCAGCTATCACCACGGCTGGAACAACCAGAAGCAGCACGACCCTGAGTGTCAGCGCGAAGCCGAGCAGGAACACGCAGGTCAAGACGAGGCAGCCAAATATTGCAATGGCCATCAGCGCCGCGATCAACCACGCCCGCCACCCGGTATAAACCGTCGTGGTTCCGTTCCTTGAAATGACGATCATTGAACGTCTCCTGTTAGTGCAGCCTCGGAACTATGCCTTCAACTTCTGCCGCAACCTCCGCTCAGATCAAGAAAAAGCCGATGGTTGCGAGTGCCATCACGGCAGTCGCAAGCCAACCGACCACCAGCAAGTGGCGCGGTAGGGTGAGCCGGCCCATGACCCGCGGATTCGTAGCGATCACCATCATGACCGCCATCAATGGTGCCGCGAGCATCCCATTGATTACCGCGCTCCAATAGAGCGCCTTCACGGGGTCAAGCGACGTGAAATTCAGCGCGACACCACCCAGCGTCGCGGTAGCGATGGTAACATAGAACGCGATAGCCTCTCTGGGCCGGCGATCAAGCCCCTCAGTCCATTCGAAGACCTCGCAGACGCCGTAGGCCGCCGAGCCCGCGAGCACTGGGACCGCCAGCATCCCGGTTGCGATTATGCCCATAGCAAACAGCGCAAACGTGAACTGTCCGGCGATCGGTCTGAGCGCCTGGGCTGCCTGCGACGAGGTCTGGATATCGGTGATGCCGTTGGCATTCAACGTGGCTGCGGTCGCAAAGATTATGAAGATAGCGATGAGGTTGGACACGCCCATCCCAACGATGGTGTCAGTGCGGATTCGCGCAAGCTCCGGCCCAGCCTCACGTGGCGTGACGCAGAGCGGCTTCACCTGGCGGCGATGCAGTTCCTCGACCTCCTGGCCGGCTTGCCAGAAGAACAGGTAGGGACTGATCGTCGTGCCTAGGACCGCAACAAGAGCCATCGCGTGGGGCGCATCAAAAACAAGCTGGGGAACGAGCGTGGCATATACGGCCGTTCCCCATGGCACGTGCGCTGCGAAGACGACGGCGACGTAGGCAAAAAGAGACAGTGTCGCCCATTTAAGAATGGCGGAATAGCGCGCGTAGCTCGTAAAGGTCTCGAGCAGGATGCAAGCGACTCCGAAGGCGATCGTATAGAGGTGCTCGGAGCCGCCGATTGTTAGGTCCAAAGCCGCGCCCATCGCACCGAGGTCTGCGCCCAGGTTGATCACGTTGGCGATAACAAGCAGCAGGACGACCACCCGCAGAAGCCACGGCGAGTAGTGGCGGCGGAGGTTCTGGGCGATGCCGTAGCCCGTGACGCAGCCGATGCGCGCGGCAACCTCCTGTATGACCGCCATCAGCGGGAAGCTGAACAGCATCGTCCAGGCAAGACCGTAGCCGAATTGCGCACCGACCTGGCTGTAGGTTGCGATGCCGCTAGGGTCGTCGTCGGCGGCTCGCGTCACTAGACCCGGTCCAAGGCTTTTCCAAAGGCCGATCGGCTGCTGGGGCGCAGGTTGCAGGCCACTTACTGGTAGGTTGCTGACAGAGGCTTTTTTAGGTTCGGCATTCATACGCATACTCACGGTGCGGAGCTGATTTCGTCGTGCAAAAAGGTGAGCGGCGCCTCACGAAGAAAGCGCCCGAAGCAGCTCAGCGATCTTGATGGTCGCAAAGTTTGAATAGGTATCTGAGATCGCATAAGGCAGAACGATCCGGTCGCCGTGCCGCATCCCGCCACACGTATAGACGACATTTGGCACGTAGCCCTCGCGTTGCGAGGGATCGGGCCGCACCAGTGGCTCATGGGTTCGGGCGAGCACCTTGGAAGGCTCGGCTTTGTCGAGCAGAACCGCCCCTATCGAATATTTCCGCACGGGACCGACGCCATGCGTTAATAGCAGCCAGCCTTCATCGAGCTCGATTGGTGAGCCGCAATTACCAATTTGCACGAACTCCCACGGAAACATTGGCTTGAGAATCGTCTCGCCGCCTTCCCAAATATGGAGGTCGTTGGAGTAGAGGAGGTGCAGGTTTTCGTTGTCCTGGCGCCCGATCATGGCATAGCGGCCATCAATCTTGCGCGGGAACAGGCCCATGCCCTTATTGCGTGTGGCCGAGCCACTAAGGGGGATCATGCGGAAGGTCCTGAAATCTTTCGTTTCCAGAAGCTCCGACCGGATCGCGCGGCCGCTGTAGGCGGTGTAGGTCGCGTAGTATGTTTGGTGGCCTTCGTCCCCGAACATCACGAATCTCGCATCTTCAATGCCGTTTGATTGAGTTTCGGTGATCGGGAAAATCACACGTTCGCTCAAGTCGTCAGTCTGCGCGAAGACAAACTCGACTTCCTCGCCGTCAGGCCGGGAGTTGTGCTTGGTGATCTTGGGGAGATAGGCGAGCCGGGTCGTCGGGTCGACAGTGACACTGCCATCGCGATCGATCGATCCAGAACGGAACGTCAGTGACGAAATATGCCCTTCGCCCACCGCACGAAGGCTCAGGACGAACCGGAATCCACCCGGCGGTGCGCCAGTTTGATCGGGATGGCGAACGATACTTGGATTGAACAATGCCGAGGCTTCGAATGAGTATTCATGCAGGAAGTAGGCGCCAACCAAGTGCCGCTGCGTTTTTGTGAAGGCGGCGTGCGGCATGAGCGCATCTTCCATCTCGGCTGCGCGAGACTCGAAGGTGTCCAGCAGATTGCGGTGGCGTCCTTCGAAGTTTTCGAGCACGTCTGCCAGCTGATGCGCAGCCGCTTCGGGGGCGAGTGCGAGGACGCGATCGACGATGTGATTGGCGCGCGTTTTGTCAGTCTTATTGAAGTCCCTGGGTTCGGTCGCGGGTTTGAATGGCCGTACAATGACGCGGGCCGGGTCAGGCCTCAGGTACAACGCCTGACGGTTGAAAAACTTGGGTTCAGACACAGTGCCCCCTTGGCGCGCGCAAGCGACATGATCAAATGAGTTTAGGCGCTGAGAGCTAGCGCCGGAGTGCAAACGGAACTGTCGAACGTCACACCGGCGCGCACGAACCGCCTGATCTCGGCAAGGCCCAACAGGTACGACAGGACCGACTCGGCACCCATGTTTCTGTTGGGGCGATCAGGGTGCAGCCCATCCATACAGCTTCCGGTCGCGACATCGACCAGGGAAACGTGAAGGTCATTGGCTCCAAGAAACCAGTTGAAAGCCCGCATGGCGTCAGACGCCCAGTCGCGGCTTGGATCCACGCGAGCCGCGGCCAAGCACGCGGAAATCGCAGCAGCCGCTTCAACCGGCTGCTGGTCGAATGGCGCCGGCAGTCCGTAGCGTTGGCCGAAACTGTGCGACCCTATCGGCCGGAAGCACCCGGACGGCGCCGTCTGCAGCTTCATGAGCCACCGCAAGGATTGCAGACCGGCCACCGTGTAGGCTGGCGTATCGGTCGTTGTTCCCGTTTGGATCAAGGCCTGGCAAAGGCGGGCGTTATCATAGGCAAGGACGTCCTCGAACCAGAGCCAAGTATCGGGACGGTCTGCGGACAACAGCGCCATCAGGCGATCGGCCAGGAGCAGGCGAAGCTGCTTGGCGTATGTGTCGCCACCGTTCGAAGGGCAATAGACGTCCAATGCGAGCAATGTGAACGCCCACGCGCGAGGCGACGAAAACTCATGGACGGCTGGAAGCGCTTTCTCAAACAGTCCGGTCGCCCATCTGCGGCGCGAAGCGTCAGAATCATTGGCCGCGCATGTCGCTAGTGCCCAAAGTGTGCGCCCATGACTGTCCTCCGAGCCCGTGTCCTCCAGCCAGCGCCGCTCAAAGCTCATGAAATTGCGGAATCTCTGCGTATCGGGATTCCAGGCGTGTTGGATAAAGGCCGCAAATCGCGTTCTCAGAAAATCGGGAATGCGGAGTTTGTGGGATCCCTCACGGGTGCACGCCAACAGAAGCGCGCGCGCATTGTCGTCGACACAATACCCGTGGGCGCGGTCTGGCACCGAATGAACGGCATGCTGCAACAGTCCCGTGCTGTCGCACATGGCGAGTAAATGGACCGCTTGAAACTCGGGAATGGCCAGTCTAGCCCTTCCGGCGCAGATAGGAGTCGTACGCGGCTTTTCATCCGCTGGTGATACGTCGCACGCTCCTTCAAACGTTGTGAGATAGCGCTTGGCCGTCTGCGCCCACGTCATGGACCTGCTCGAGACATACGCCCGCTTCCGCAGGGCATTGCGGCGCGCGTCGTTGGTCAGCAAAGTGGCGATCTCCCAGCCGATTGCCTTTGGATCGCCGAATGGCACCAGTACTCCGCGGTCATCACCGAGCAGCTCCTTTGCGTGCCAGTATGGCGTCGAGACCACGGCCTTTCCAAGCCCAAAACTGTACGACAACGTGCCGGACGTCATCTGAGATTCGTTGAGATATGGCGTCACGTAGACGTCGCACATAGAGATGAATTCGAGCAGCGTCGCTTGGTCAACGAACTGGTCGATGAAGATGACCTGACCGGCTATGCCTAGATCGTGTGCCCGTGCCATCAAAATATTGCGATAGGTTTCGCCCTGATCCCGCACCAGATTGGGATGCGTTGCGCCGAGAACGACGTAGACGGCGTTGGGACAGGCTTCAATAATCCCCGGCATGGCATCGATTACGGTCTCGATTCCCTTGCTCGGCGAAAGAAGCCCGAACGTCAGGATGACGCATTTACCGCCGAATCCCAGCTTGGACTTGGCGGCATCGGGCTCGATATAGGGAAAATCCGGGATGCCATGCGGGATGATGTCGATCGTGCCGGGCGGGACGCCATGAACGGACTGTAGGATGTCTCGGCCCTTTTCCGACATAACGACAAGCTTTGCCGAAGCTTCGATGATCCGGCGCATCACGGAATTCTGTGTGGGTGCTGGCTCGCGGAGCACGGTGTGAAGCGTGGTCACGATCGGCATCTCGAGCCGCGAAAGCATTTCAATAATATTGCCGCCAGCTTCGCCGCCGAAGATCCCGTATTCGTGCTGCAGCGATACGACGTCGAAACGGCCGTCGTTCAGGAATGCTGCCGCATGAACATAGTCGCTGACGTTCGCATCGTGGACCTCAAAGCGGACCGCGTCGGGATAGTCATATTGGCTGTCCCCGTCGGTCATTGCGACCACGCAGGTTTCGAGTTCTGGCCGGGCAATGGCGACTGCCAGATGCAAATCATGCGTAAAGGTGGCTATGCCACAACGACGTGGCAGATGATTGCCAACAAATGCTATACGTTGGAGCGTTTTCATTACATTATACCTATTGACTTTGTAGACTCGGGAACGTCCGAGAATGACTCGCGCTTCTTCAATTCCGGTTTCGCAGAGTTGTCAGCGGCGGGCGGCTCAAAGGAGCGCTGCAGCAACTGTGGCAGTGGGCCTCCGGCACCGGTGTAGGCGATGAGGCAGGTCAAGCCATATGCCCCTACGCCGAGTTCAACTCGTTCCGCTTCGGCAAATACAGCTTCACCCTTGACGGCGTTGACTGGTCCGATACTGGCCGCCCCATCAAGAACAAAAAGCCATGTCTCGCGGCTTGCCTCCAGAAGCCACTGGCCGTGAGGCGGCAACTCCAGGCGCTCGAACACAAAGTGCGGATTTGAGGCGAGCAGCGTTCGCCCTTCGCCAAGGGGCGTGGGCGGCAGCGGTACTTCCGTCTGCGTGGTGTCCGCCACGGCCAACGCCTGATCGACGTGAAGCTCACGGTTGCGATCGTAGTCGAACAAACGGTAAGTGACATCGCTGCGCTGTTGGACTTCGGCAATCACGAGGCCGGCCCCGATGGCGTGGATGGTGCCCGCCGGCACAGAAACAACATCACCGGCAGCCACTGTCCGCCATGCGATGAGATCTCCAATCGAGCCTTCATTGACGGCCTGGCGCACTTGCAGTGGCGTGACGGAATGCGTCAAGCCGACGCCAACTTGGGCGCCGGGCTGAGCACTCAGAACGTACCATGCTTCGGCTTTGCCTAGAGGCAGCCCCACCGACTGAGCAAAGGCATCGGCCGGATGCACCTGGATGGACAACGGCTCGCTCGTGAACAGCAGTTTCAGCAACAGCGCTGGATCGTTGCCGGAACCGGCCGATCGCTCAAAGGATATTTCGCCGATCGGCAACGCTGCATGAGCGAAGGTGCCCCACGGCCGCAGGTCGGCGACACCCCAAGGCTTGGGGTGGGTTCTCACGCACGCTAATTCAATCGCCATCGTGGACCTCTGGCGCAAACATTGGACTACAGGGACGGGCGACATCCAGAATGGGTACCACCAAGCGACGTGTAACGGCCCTCGATGGAGCCCGGCACCCTCGGAAACTACTCAGATCGTCAGGAGGGCGTTCGTTCTGACATTCGGCCAACTACGCGTGTGTGGTCGCTCCTCAGCTCTGAGTAGATTCCGATCCTATCGCCGCATCACTGAGACCCTCTAGGTTGGGGTCGTCAGCCCAGAACCAGCAAAAAGACGATCGAGCTGATTGTCGATGGAGAATGATCGAAGACCCTCGACCTCGGCACTAGTTCAGAGGCGGCCGTGCTCAGCTCGTGCACGCTCAAATCGAAACGGTCCCAAGTGACGGTCAGGTCTCCAGATGGCGCTCATTCGTTTCAACTGCCGGAAAGCACGACACTGCCCGAACTTGCCAATTGGATTGGCGTTCTTGGCACCAAGCACGGCGGAGCCGCACTCTCGATCAATATAAAATTCGCACATCGGCTCGGTCGATCATCGCCGCAGTTTCGACCACCCAACCCACTCACCCACTGAAGCTGCAACAAAGGGCAACATACGTCATGGACAAAGACCGGATCAAAGGTACTGCCGAGAGCATCAAGGGCAGTATTGAGAAAAACGTCGGCAAATTGGTCGGCAATAAGAAGCTCGAAACCGAAGGCAAGATCGACGAAGCGGCCGGCAACATCCGCAACGCCGTCGGTAAGGGCAAGGACGTCATTCGCGACGCTGTCAAAGTTAAATCGAAGTAGGCCGCAAACGATCTGTTGCGAACAGCACCCAGTTCAAGCGCCTACGGCGGCACGCATCAGCGCCGAACGTAACGCGCTTGAGAAACCCGGGCGCTCGGTCCATCCAGAGTGCTCGGGTTTATCTATACTCACCTCACATCAAATTGGAATTTGGCTATGCCAATCGGAACAATTCTCCTCATTATTCTAATCCTCATGCTGCTTGGCGCCATCCCCACCTGGCCGCACAGCCGGTCGTGGGGCTACGCGCCGTCGGGGACGATTGGCACGATCGCGATCGTCGTTTTGATCCTGGTCTTGATGGGTAGAATTTGAGCGATCCAATCGCGCCCCTAACTCCAACACACGACAGTAGAAACTGGAAGTGTCGACGCGTGATCCGCATCGCAATCAAACCAATGGTGAACACTATGAAACACAACTCGATTATCCTCGCTGGAGCTTTGGCGCTGACCGCGCCCCTCTGGTTCCACACCCCCGCGCAGGCAGCAGATTCCGGCGCACCAGTCGCGTTCGTCACCGATCAATCATCGGGCGAGCACCTTGCGCGCGTCCTTCTCGGATCAGACGTGCAAAATAGCGCGGGAGAAAATGTCGGAGACATCCGCGATCTCGTATTTGACAGCAGCGGTCATATCAGCACGGTTTTGCTGGGTGTGGGCGGTTTCTTGGGAATGGGCGAAAAGAACGTCGGTATTCCATTCAGCAGCCTCACCTATACAGCCGATAAGAATGGCACTCGCGTCATCACCGTCGCATTGACCAAAGAAGCGCTCAAGGCAGCGCCGGCCTTCAAGGCAACCGAGAAGACCACAATGGACGCAGTCAAAGATAAGGCAGTCGACCTCGGCAACAAGACCGCAGCGACGGCCGGGCAGCTTAAAGACGAAGCCGCCAAGAAGTTTGACGACATGACCAAAACCGAGCCTGCCAATAAGAAGTAATTCGTTTGAAGGTCCTGCCCAACGTCACGGGCAGGACCTGAGACGCGGAGCGTGGAAAAACATGACACAGCCACCTGCAATTGTAACGATGGACGCTGCGACGCGGGCTGCAATGTTGCCGCCCTCCGTTCGGCAGGAAATCAAAATCTATGGCCACTCGACGCTTCTCTACTGGTGGCCGGCTTGGGCGTTCGGCTTCCTGATTGCCGGTCTTAACGCCGGGCAAGAGAGGTTTCTTGCCACCGCTCCCGGTGCCCAGCCGAGTTCGGCGCTTGGCCTTACATACCTTGCGATCCTCTTGCTTCTGATCGTGTTCACCAACGTTCGCTTGCGCGGTATCAATTCTGTCGTTGCATTGCTGGGTGTCGCATTTATTGCCGTTTTGCTCGCCTGGCTCGGTTGGTGGGATGATATCGCCAAGCTGATCCCATATCTTTCCGTGCACATGAATACCGGCTTCTATCTGGTATTTTCTTCGGGGCTGTTGATCATTTGGCTATTGATGTTCTTCGTATTCGACCGGCTGACCTATTGGCGCGTCCGGCCGGGTCAGATGACCGAGGAACGTCTCATCGGCGCCGGTGCCGAAAGCTTCGATACTAACGGCCTGCGATTTCAGAAGCCAGGATCAGACTTCTTCCGGGCGGCACTCGGATTTGGTGCCGGCGACATCAAGGCGACGATGCCTGGCGAACACGGTGCCGCAATCGAGCTCGCAAACGTTCTCTTCGTTAATCGCAAGGTCCACGCCATAGAAAAGCTGATCTCGGTCAAGCCGCAACGCACGGCCTGACGTGTCGCATTCTGCGCATTCCGGAGAAAGCACGCAATGACCACGACCGCGACAGGCGACGATGTCGCTTCATCGGATAACCAGGGGTCGACTCCAGCTTGGGCGGTAATGACGCCTTCGCTGCCTCTCAATGTTGTCGCGGTCCTCTTGGTGCTTGGGGCTCTGTACTTTGCAGCGTCGCTGCTGGTGCCAATAGCCGCGGCCATTCTCCTCAGCATGCTGCTGTCGCCACCGGTCCAATTTCTTGAAAAGTTCCACGTCCCCCGCGCGCTCGCGTCTGCGCTGGTCGTCTTAGCCGTCGTTATAGGGTTGGCCAGCGGCCTGTTCGCTTTGGCGGCCCCGGCCAAGAGCTGGATCGAGCGCGCGCCGGAAAGCCTCCACCGGGTTCAGCAGAAATTGCAGGGTTTCACAAAGCCATTCGACGATATCAAAAAAGCCACGGACCAATTGCAGCAACAAACCCGGACTGGAGGAACTGCAGGCCCCCAAGAGGTACGCGTCGTGCGTCCCGCGTTGATTGACATAGTTCTTCTGGGATCGCCTCAAATTGTTGGCGCGGGCTTATCGGTGACGGTTTTGCTCTTCTTTCTCTTGGCGTCGGGCGACGTTTTTCTGCGCAAGCTCGTCACTGTGATCCCCACGTTTCGAGACAAGAAGAAGGCGGTCGAAATTACGCGACAAATTGAAACGGATATATCATTTTATCTTTTGTGTTTCACCGCAGTCAATGCCGGCATGGGGGTCGCGATGGCGATCGTGACCGCACTTCTTGGCATGCCGAACCCAGTTCTGTGGGGAGCAGTAGTGGGCATCCTCAATTTTGTACCCTACGTCGGCGCGCTCGCGAGCATGGCGATTCTAGCGATGGTTGGCATTGAGACGTTCGATAGTTTGCCAGCGGCACTTGCCGCGCCTGCCATTATGCTCGTGTTCGCCGGCATCACGGCTGAGGTCATAACGCCCATGGTTCTGGGCCGCGGATTACTGCTCAATCCGGTCGCCATCTTTATTTCGATCATGTTGTGGGGATGGCTGTGGGGGATTGTCGGCATCCTATTGGCCGTGCCGTTGCTCGCAAGCTTCAAGATCATATGCCAGCGTATCGAACCATTGCATGGCGTGGCCGAGTTCCTGACGACGTGAAGAGGCCGACGTGAAGCGAGCGGCGTCCGGCCTTCCGCACCACAATGATGCCCGCGCCGGATCCGCGTCGACTTCGGCCGTCTATTGCTTGTCTATCTTTACGCTCGGAAGCTTGATTTCAACGACGTTTTGTTGGTTTTGATAATAACTGTACCCGAGAAACGCGACTGCGACGGCAAGCAGGACAATCACGGAGTTCTGCATAGTAGCCATAGTGAACCTCCAAATTCGGAATCGAAATTGATAGGGGTAGCGGAGAGGGCTCCGCTACCCAGGTGACTACGTCTTGGCGTGCTCAGCGCTCTTTACATGCGCAAGGTTCGACGATTTGTGAGCCGTATCGCAGCAGCTCTTTGCCGCCGCTGATTTATCGCACGCCGCGGTGTGGTCGCCTTTTGAGTGAAGGTCGGCAGCTGATTGATGAGCCGCGGCACAGGACTTATGGTCCTCGGCGGCCTTGATGTGACTAGCAACAGGCATGGGTGAACTCCAACTCAAGTTTCTCGTTATCAGGTCTTTGGCCTCGCAACGGCCAACCCAGTTGACCCTAGTCGGTTGCGTCCGCATCGATAGGGTCGGAAATTACTCAGTTCTTCATCGCGCCGCCTACAGGGCGCCAAAGGGCTAGGAGCCTCCCCGGAAGGTGAGTAGATTCCGAGGGTTCCTGCGCGAGAAGCCGGCGGGGTATCCTTGCCATGCCTCGCTCTGAAAGGACGATCACTATGAAGCCAACGCGAACTTGGGTGCTGATCGCCGATGGCGCACGGGCACGCGTGCTAGAGAATGATGGTCCGGGTCGAGGTCTGACCTCTGTCGAGGAGCACGTGTTCGCGTCGGATCATTCGGCGACGCATGACCTTGTCTCCGACCGCGAGGGCCGCAGCTTCAGTTCACACGGACATGGGCGCTCCGCCTACGAAGCCCATACCGATCCTCACCGGGAGCTGAAATGCAAATTTGCCCAACTTTTGGCGAAGGTTCTCGCACGTGGGCTCGAACACGGTTCCTATGATCGGCTCATCATGGTCGCGTCACCCGTCACACTCGGCGATCTGCGGGCCGCCATCTCAACTCCCGTCCGGGCAAAAGTAGCAGGCGAAGTTGCGCAGGACCTCACCAAGCTACCCAACGCAGAGGTGGCAGAACACCTCAAGCACGTCCTCGATGTGTGACTTCGTCCGACGGCCATTGGTCGGCGCCGAGCGCGCGATCGATGGCTTTCGCCAGATCTGACACCCGAAACGGCTTTTGAATTGTGACCGCGTTCGGTTGCGAGGCTTGAATTCCGGAAATATCGCCGCTGTAATACACGTGCGGGACGAAGCCTGAGCGGAGTATTTCTGTGACGGCAGAGACGCCATTACCCACACCGAGCTGAACGTCTACGAGTAGCAAATCCGGATGGTGCCGGAGCGCGGCTTTGATTGCATCAGGTTCGGTGGCGGCGATCGCGCAGACCTCGTGCCCCATCCCCTCGAGAACCTCCCCAAAGAGCACCCCGAGCAGGGCTTCGTCCTCGACGACTAGCACGCGGAGTCCAACCATCATTTCACCCGCTCTTGTCGTTCGATCACCGATCAGAAACTCGGCACTTGCCATTTAGGTACCCGGCCCTGGTTGCAACTCTCTGCTCGCGCAGCGTTCCCGCGGCGGTCAATTTTGATTGTGACAGTGCCTATGTTGTTCAGCCCAATAAAGCCTCGGAAACTACTCAGACCAAAGCGGAGCACCGCAACAGGGCGCCTGATCCCGGTTCTGCTGTTGAATTGCCCATGCATAGGTATTTTCCGAACCTTGGCGACAGGACATCAGCGTGAGCACCTGTCGCTCAAGGTAACGGCTCCTCCGAATATCCGGAATGGCCGAAGCATATCTAGGCATGGAGAACGGTTATGGAACTTAACGCACTCTTGATCTTGTTGCTTATCGGCGGCGTCGCCGGATTCTTGGCCGGTGTCATCGTCAAGGGTTACGGCTTCGGTGTCGTCGGAAACATCGTGATTGGCATTGTCGGCGCTGTCCTCGCTGGGGGATTGTTGCCGCGCCTTGGGATTTTCCCGGGCGGCGATCTCATCGGACAGATCATTTCGGCGACGCTAGGCGCAGTTGCTCTGCTGGTCCTGATCGGTGTCGTGCGGCGGGTTGCGTAATCTCGAGTCCATTTGATGACCGGTCAGGGGCCATTGCGTGCTAGAATAACACGTTGCCTCCTGCCAGGAGGCCACCACCCGAGTACAACCCAAAATGCCAGGAAGACTTCCACCTCGGGCAGGAACTGCCCGTTCGCGGTCATTGAAGACAGGCGTATCCGCCAGAAATGCGTCGCCTAAACCCTCCTGTGAGCCGGCCGATTTCACGGTCGTCGGGATCGGTGCCTCGGCTGGCGGCCTGGATGCTTGCCGCAAGCTCATAGCCGCTTTGCCGGCCGGCAACGGCATGGCGTTCATCCTCATTCAGCATCTCGATCCGACCCACGAAAGCATGATGGTCAACCTGTTGGCCGGTCACACCTACATGCCGGTGCGTCAGGTCACCGATGGCATGCTTGTTGAGCGCGAACACCTCTATGTCATTCCACCTGGCACCTATCTTTCGCTTAGCAATGGTGTCCTGTTCCTCTCGACGCCGGAGGCGCGTCACGGAGCCCGTTTGCCGTTCGATTTTCTTTTGCAGTCGTTAGCATCAATGGGTAGCCGCGCAGCGTGCGTGATCCTTTCTGGAACGGGTGCCGACGGCAGCGTGGGGCTGAAGGCCATCAAGGAGATGGGCGGGCTGGTCATCGCACAAAAGCCGGAGGAAGCGGGCTTTGACGGCATGCCTCGCAGTGCAATTGCAACGGGTGCTGTCGATTTCGTCCTACCGGTTGTCGAGATCCCGGCCGCGCTTGTGCGGCATGAACAGGGCTTGCGTCTGGCGGATGCAAAGGGCGATCAGGCGCAAAGTGCGCTGGCGATGGACCCGATGTCGGAAGACTGGCTTCCGGCCATTGTCGAAACCTTACGCGCGAACACGGCGCACGATTTCAGGCTCTACAAGCAGGGTACGCTGCGACGGCGGATTGAGCGCCGCATGGGTCTCGCGGCGATAGAGCCCAAGGATGTCAATCGGTATCTCGAACTCCTTCGCAAAGATGCGGCCGAGTGTGACCTGCTCGCCAAGGACCTGCTCATCAACGTCACAAACTTCTTCCGCGACGCGAGTGTTTTTGATCTGCTGGCTCAGAAGGTCATACCAGAGCTGATCCGCAACCACAGCGCGGATCAATCTCTGCGCATCTGGGTTACCGGTTGCAGCACGGGCGAAGAAGCGTATTCGCTTGCCATCCTCTTCCGCGAAGCCATCGCCGCGGCTAAGCGCCCGGTGAAGCTGCAAGTCTTTGCCTCCGATGTCGACCCTGATGCGATTGCGAGTGCCCGGGAGGGCCTCTTTGAAGCTACGATCGAAGCTGACGTGGCCCCTGGCCGGCTGGCGAGCTTTTTTACGAAGGAGGACAATCGCTACCGGGTATCGGCAGATCTGCGTGCAAGCGTCACCTTCACCGTCCAAGACGTGCTTGCCGATCCCCCGTTCTCGCGGCTTGACCTCGTATCGTGCCGCAATTTGCTCATCTATCTAGGGCCGGAAGCGCAGTCGAAAGTCATCGGACTGTTCCATTTTGCTTTGCGCGCAGGTGGCATTCTGCTGCTGGGAAATGCGGAAACCATCGGCGCCAGCGACGGCCGCTTCGAGGTGGTCTCAAAGCCGGAACGGGTCTATCGGCACGTCGGACGCGCCCGGGCCGGTGAGATCGGTTACTCGATGGGAGCCAATGACGGCATGCGGCTCCCCGCGCGCCAGGGACAAAGTCACGGACCCTCGCGGCAGTCGGCTCTTGCCGAGCTTTGCCGCCGGCGGGTTCTGGAAGCCTACGCGCCGGCCGCGATCTTGATCAATCGCCGCCAGGAGTGCCTGTATTCATTGGGCCCGACCGGCCGCTACCTGCACGTGGCTCCTGGGCATCCGACCCACGATCTACTGTCCATGGCGCACGAGGACATGCGGCTCAGGCTCCGCTCGGCGATCCAACAAGCTGCGGAGAGCAATGCTCTCGTGGTCGTGCCCGGCGGTCAAATCGTTCGTGACGGTGTTTCGTGGGCCTTCAATATCGAGGTGCGGCCTCTGGTCAGTGAGGGCGAAGAACTGTTGTTGATCTGCTTCACCGACGGGGCGCCGATTCAGGTGCCGGGGACTCATACCAGCAGTCCCGGTAGCGAGCCGCGCATTTCAGAGCTGGAACAGGAGCTCGCAGCCACTCGGACCGAGCTGCAGGCCGCCATCTCCAATCTCGAGTATTCGAGCGAGGAGCAGCGCGCGATCAACGAAGAGGCGTTGTCCATCAACGAAGAATTCCAATCCACCAACGAGGAGCTGCTGACCTCGAAGGAAGAATTGCAATCCTTGAACGAGGAGTTGACCGCGCTCAATGCCCAGCTTCATGAAACACTGGATCGCCAGCGGACGACCGCAAACGATCTCCAGAATGTGCTCTACAGCACCGATGTCGCGACGCTGTTCCTGGACCGGAACCTCAATATCCGGTTCTTTACCCCGGCCACCAAATCGCTTTTCAACGTCATCGCCAGCGATCTCGGCCGGCCGTTGGCCGACCTCAATTCACTGTCGGGCGATCGCGTCCTGAGCGATGATGCGCGCGCCGTTCTGGCTACTCTCACCCCGATCGCTCGCGACATTGAAACGCAGAGTGGCGTCTGGTTTGCCCGCCGGATATTGCCCTATCGGACCGGCGACGATGGCGTGGAGGGCGTCGTCATCACGTTTACGGATATCTCCGAACGTAAGCGAGTGCGCTTAGCGTTGGAGGCTGCCAAACAACTGGCGGAGCGTGCAACGCTCGCGAAGTCGCGCTTTCTTGCAGCGGCCAGTCATGATCTTCGCCAACCGCTACAGACGTTCGCATTGTTGCAAGGGCTGCTTGCAAAAATTGTCGAGGGCGACAAGGCTCAAAAGCTGGTTGGGCGGCTCGACGAAACATTGGGAGCGATGACCGGCATGCTGGACGCGCTTCTCGACATCAACCGGATTGACGCCGGCACAGTGCGCGCCGAACTGGTGGAGTTCCCAGTCAACGTTCTGTTCGATCGCCTGAGGGACGAGTTTACTCTGTTGGCCTCATCGAAGAGGCTTGAGTTTCGCATTGTTCCTACTGGCGCTATCGTCCTGAGCGATCCCCGGCTACTGGAGCAGATGATACGGAATCTGTTATCCAACGCATTGAAATATACCGAGCGCGGCAAGGTTCTGCTCGGCTGCCGCCAGCATGAAGGTGCGGTTAGCATCGAGGTCTGGGATACCGGTATAGGCATTCCCGACAACGAACTACAGGCGATCTTCGAGGAGTACCATCAGCTCGCAAACGCCGCTCGCGAAAGCACGCTGGGCTTGGGCCTCGGACTTTCGATCGTACAGCGCTTGGGGATCGTGTTAGGTGCAAAGATCCGCGTGCGATCCAAAATCGGCAAAGGTTCGGTCTTTGCCATCGAAATCAAGTCTCCTGCATCTGCCTTCGCTCCACCCAAGGACAAGTCCGGCCATCTGACGAGCGCTATCGCACCTTTGAGCCCGATCCCGGAACTCCTAACCGGTACGATCCTCGTCGTTGAAGACGATCCTGACGTGCGCGATCTTCTCGATCAATTTATCAAGGCGGAGGGGCATCGAACGGTAACGGCGCCGCACGGCCCCGCAGCGCTGGCACTTGTCGCGCAATACAAAATACAGCCTGACCTCGTCTTGGCGGACTACAATCTGCCCAACGAAATGAATGGGCTGCGGCTGACAGCCAATCTTCGCGAACAACTTCGCCGTCAGGTCCCCGTGATCATTCTTACCGGGGATATTTCGAGCGAAACCATGCGCGAGATAGCTGCCCTTGATTGCGTGCAGCTGAACAAGCCGGTGAAGTTGAGCGAGCTGACGCAGACGATCCAGAAGCTCCTCTCGGCGTCACGATCGGCCGTGCGTGAAGCTCCTCCTCAACCTCGTCCGGTTCCTCCTCTGGGGTCGCCTGTCATCTTCGTTGTCGACGATGACGACCAGTTGCGTCAGGCCGTCCGCAGTGTGCTGGAAGATGACGGCCGCGCCGTTGAGGATTTCTCGACCTGCGAGGCGTTCCTCGCGGCTTACCGTCCGGGTGGCGAGGCGTGCGTCCTGATCGATGCGTACCTTCCGGGAATGAGCGGGTTGGAACTTTTGCAGCGGCTGCGCGCCGAGGGTCATCTTCTGCCTGCGATCATGATCACGGGTGACAGTGACGTGGGTATTGCTGTCCAAGCTATGAAAGCCGGTGCCTGTGACTTCATCGAGAAGCCGGTTGGGCGGGTTGAGTTGCTCGGCTGCATCGACCGCGCCTTGGAACTGGCGCGCGGAGACAGCGCGGCGTCCTCGAGGCGGGACGGCGCAGGCAAGTTATTGGCCGGACTGACTTCGCGAGAACGCGAGGTCATGGACCGGGTACTCGATGGCCACCCTAGCAAGAATATCGCTGCCGATCTTGGCATCAGCCAGCGGACGGTTGAAAATCACCGTGCCTCAGTCATGAAGAAAACCGGCACCAAATCGCTTCCAGCGTTGGCGAGATTGGCCCTTGCTGCTGCCCCTTTAATCGTCGCGCCGCCCAACGTCAGGCCTGACGGAGACGCGACCTCATGAAGGCACTGACCGACCTTTGTTCCTGCCGACCAAGACATCGCGCTTGCTCAATGCAAAATGCCGAGCAGGTGCATAATGATGATCGCCCCGATTGGGACGCCAGCAAGCCAGAGTATCACGTCTCGTCCCATCGCTTTGATCCTTTATATGTTGGGCACTTTGCATCAGGCGGGTTGGCGTAGAAAGAAAACGAATTTGGCGGGAATGTCGTGGTCACGATGGTGCCCACCACGTTGGGCGGCATACCACGCGGCGGCCAGGCCAAACATCAACGCGGTTGTGGTCACCAGGCCCAGCAGAACCCCGGCCCTTCGCTCGTCATCGATTGCGCGGCTCGCGTCGGCATAGACGGCGTCGACGCGTTTTTCGGCCTCCGCTCCGCTCACGCCCGCTCGATTTGCAACTATCTGCAGGAGATAGGCGCGATTGGCGTCAGAGAGACTTCCCGCAGCGACGGAACTTGCCAAGACCCGAATGGCCTCATCCTTCACGTCGTTGATCGCCGGCTGACCTGCCGTAATTGTTACAGCGTAGGAGCCACGCAACAAGAGATCGGCAACCGGCGAGAGTGCCCAAGCTCGCGCGGGCGAATGAGCCTCTGCTGATCCGCCGAACGCGCCGGATCGCGCGATTGGAAGGCTCGCCATGACAACAAGCAGGCCGCCGAAGAAAATTGCGAGCGACCACACGAGAAGTCCATGAAGGCCGTCTCTGAATTCGATCTCATCAATCCCATCCTCGCCCCAAACAGCGCGCAATCGGCCGGCGATGTAGCCGCCCGCGAGGAACGAACCGATGGTGACGATCATACCCCATGCTGCTGCTAATGTTGCGCCGTATTTTCCGACTGCATGAGTGGTGTAGGGACCATTGAGCGTCAGACCGATGGCAGCTCCCGCCGCTAACAGCACGAACGACAGCGTGGCTGCGACGACCGCGCCGGCAAGGACCGGGCTCCAGTCAACGTAATCTGTCCCAATGCACAGCGTCGTCGTGGGAGACTTGTCCATGGCAATAGCTTTCTTTTTTTCAGCGCAACCCGAGGCGCCCCAAAACAAACATGACGACGACGATGAGACCGATCAGGTAGATGATTTCGTTCATGAGAACCTCGACGGTTTTGGTGGCAGCATCGGCCTGGATTGAATCGGTGAGTGCCGGCCAAGTCGCCACTCTTGAATCGGAACCCTATCAGCCGGTCGACGTGGCGTGCAGGTTCGGAAACTACTAAGAGCGCATGTAAGCCGCTCGGATTCCTAATTGAGAAACTGGACCAGTTGCCATTACGCCATTCCATAATCCAATAGCCCGCCAAACATTTCTTGGATGAATGATGAGCTGCCCCCTGAAGTGCAGTTCGTCCCGATCGTTAAACGCCGTCCACGCGCGGGCCATCAGATGACGAGCGCCAGCTCCGCGTTAGGTCCGGCCCGCTGCCGCTCAAGAAAATTTCAATCGGCGAAAAATCTCGAACAGTATTGCTCGACTTTGTGGATCGACCAATGCACCCCAAGTGGCTGTCGCCAGTCATGCAGCATGGACGGCATGTTCTCAGGCCTCGAAATAACCAATGAATTAGGGGTTTCTGTCGCCAAAGCCCGCTGCTACTCGAAGGCCGACGGTCCGACAGCGACACAATTAGCCCTCAGCGAAAACGCGATCGAAAAGGGTCTCGGAGGTGAGGCCGACATTCAGCGCACATATCATGGTGACAGCCGATCGCTGCGGCGCACAACTAGCCTCGCACTCCCACTGCACTCATTACAACATCGGTGTTGCGCACCGGCACTTCTTCCGAGTTGGGTCAAACAGGTCGATTGGCGACCAGCTGCGCTAAGCACGCTTACCCCTCCGAAGCCGACAGTTCAGGGTCGAACGGCATCCGGCGACGCGATAGCCTCAACTGC
>Ga0075030_100000160_pt1 | contig 52776 bp, 44 predicted proteins | sample LitLauG_LLR_2012_FD_71393 | JGI IMG/M metagenome (GOLD analysis project Ga0075030, IMG submission 71393) | Freshwater sediment microbial communities from Pennsylvania, USA - Little Laurel Run_MetaG_LLR_2012 | ecosystem: Environmental > Aquatic > Freshwater > Creek > Sediment | place: USA... | reverse complement strand
CGGTTGGCCTGCCGATAAGATCGCCGCGACCGATCCTTCAGCCCCTCCAGCCCGCAGTGCTTGTACCGCTCGAAGATCTTGTAGCCCGTCTTGCGGGAAATATCGAACTCCCGACACAGCTGGGCCATCTTCTCGCCGTCGAGCAGTCGGGCAACGAAGCGAAGCCGCTCGTCCATCTTGTAACACTCCCGCCATGGCATTTGCGGCTCCCCGCAAATGCCCGAAAGTGTTACCTATGCGTCCGGAACGACCTGTAACCCATGTGCCCGAAAGCACACATGGCGCCCGCAGGGCGCGCTATGCAAAGTGCCATCCGAAGCGCGGCAGCGCGAAGGAGGGCTGGTCAGAGTACTGCTGATAGGCGCGCAAACGGACGGACGTGGCGTGCGATCAACTGGACGGCAGTAGCTGTCCTTCGCATAATGGGCTCATCCGCAGGCCACGGCATCTGGCGATGTTTAGATCCCATGTTTGATCGCATTACGCATGATCCACAAGTTCTCGCCGGCCGCGCAACATTGCGCGGCCTACGGATTTCGGTCGCCCACGTAGTGAACCTGGTGGCCAACGGCATGACTCCAGCGGAGATCGTGGCCGAGTATCCCGACCTCGAAGAAGAGGACGTGCGTGAGGCGCTCGCCTACGCGGCTGCAATAGCGCAAGATCAGATCTTTCCGATTCCGGCAGGGAAGTAATGCGGTTCCTCGCAGACGCGGGGATTTCACCCAAGACGGTCGACTTTCTGCGGCAGCGCGGTCATGACGCCGCGCATGTGCGCGAACTGCTGTTGCAGCGCGTCGCGGATCGCGAGCTGATCGGTAAGGCGCGTGCACAGGCTCGCATTCTTCTTACGTTCGACCTCGATTTCGGCGAAATACTGGCGTTGGGAATACTCGAACAGTACAAAGTCATCGACCTCGTTCTCGACGCGGCACGTGGCTGGGGGGCTCCGATCACCTGTCTTGGGGTGTGGAGGTGGCGTCGCCTGGGCCGCGAGCCGATTTCGCCACGAGTTCCTTCCAAAGGGCAAGCCCAACGGCGAGGGAGACGGGGCCGATGAAAATTCCGGAAAAGCCGAAGGCGACAAGACCACCCAGGACTCCAAACATCGAAAGAAGGAACGGCATGCGGGTGACCGAACTCACGACGAGAGGACGCATCACGTTATCGATCGGGTGAACGAGGATGATCCCCCACAGCAGGACAAATAACCCGGGCCAGAATCTACCGGTCAGGAACAGGCTTGCCGACACGGGGCCAAAGACGGCGAAAGTTCCGACGACGGGTAGGAACGCGGCCAAGATCGTCAGGGCACCGAGCAGCACGGAGGGCTCGACTCCGATGATCCAGTAACCGAACCCCGCAACGGCGCCCTGCACGAATGCAGTCATCAGGCCCCCATAGACGACAGCTCGAACCATTTCTCCGATCGTCTTGAAATAACGGTCGACACCGTCCCCGAGCAGATGGCGGGACACCGAGCGAATCTGCCCGAGCAAAGTCTCGGCTTCCCGGTACAGGAAAAACAGTGTCACGAGACAAAACACGAACTGCGCGATATCTCGACCGATGCCGCCAGCGATCGCCAGCAGTTCGCGAGAACGCAGTCGTGTCCAGCGGGCGATCTCATCCTCGAGCGCTTTGGAGTCGACGGTGTGGGATTGGAGCCATGCGTCGATGCTTTGCGCACCGGGCAACGAGCCCAGAGCCTCCGGCAGGCGAAGCGGGCTCGTGGTGAGGTATTCGCGCACGACGCCCAGAGCTCTCACGGTCTCGTCCTGAAGGGACGCCGCCAGCCAGAGCAACGGAAGGAGCACCGCAGCGCCGACCAGGAATGTCATGACGGAAGAGCTGAGCGCCGTGCGGTCCCCGAAGCGACGTTGCAGCCAGGCATATGCCGGCCAGCTGACATAGGCGATGATTGCCGCCCACATGACCGACGCGCCGAAAGGCCGGAGGACGAAAACGCAGACCCCGACGATCGACGCCGTGAAAGCCGCGAGCGCGAAGCGCTGTGACCGTCGGAGTTGGTTCTGAGGGAGCACTCTAATCCAGGATCAGGTCATTGCAGTCGCGCTCGCCGCTGGGCTCTACCGCAGAAGAAGGTCGCCACGGCGTTGCTGCATCGCCCACCGCAGAGTCTCCAGCCATGCCATGCCGAGCGCCGACATCAGCGCCGCGGTGGCGATGCTGCGCGTGTCCGGCACAGCCAGTCCCAGGATCTGCCGCAGTGGAGGCAGCAGGATTGCCAAGGCCAACATCAAGACGACGCCGACAGTCATACGCCAGAGCCAGGGGTTGCGGGAATCGAAGCAAGCCGATAGTGGGATCGAGCGGCTGCGGTTCGCCAGCGTCAGGAGCAGCACGCCCACCACGAGCGAAATGAAGACCGCGCTGCGGTCCAGTTCCTGGACCATTCCCGTGGACCGAAGCACGGCATATCCGAACACAAGGATCGCTGCCAGTCCGAAGCCTTGGATCACTCCTTCCAGAACATTGGCGCGACAGAACGGCGATGCGCCCAGAGGCCGCGGCGGCCGGGACATGGTATCGGACTCCTCGGCCTCGGCCTCGAAGACGACCGAGCAGGCGGGATCGATCAGCAGTTCGAGCAGCACGATCTGCACGGGCAGCAGCAGCGGTGGCCAATTCAGCAGGGCTGGCACCAGCGTCAGCGCAATGATCGGGACGTGAACCGCGAAAGCGAAGCGGGTAGCCTTGCCGATGTTGTCGAAGATGCGCCGGCCCTGGCCGATCGCCGTGACGATGCGCGCGAAGCTGTCGTCCAGCAGCACCAGCGCGGCGGCCTCGCGCGCCACATCGGTTCCGCGCTGCCCCATGGCGACGCCGACATCGGCAGCCTTCAGTGCCGGCGCATCGTTGACCCCGTCGCCGGTCATCGCTACGACCTGGCCATCGGCGCGCAGCGCCTGCACAAGGCGCAGCTTGTGGTGCGGCTGCAGGCGCGCGCACACATCGACACTTCGGAGGCGCACCCGCAGCGCCGCATCGTCCAGTGCATCAATATCGGGACCTGTGATGATGTCCGGGCGCGCGCTCAGCCCGACCTGGCGCGTGATGGCCAGCGCCGTAACCGGATAGTCGCCGGTCATCATGATCAATCGGACGCCGGCTCGGCGGCACTGGGCGATCGCCTCGGCGGCTTCGGGGCGAGGCGGGTCCATCAGTCCGATCAGCCCGAGGAACTCGAAGTCGAAGTCGTGTTGGCTCGCCGGCCATGACAGCGGCAAGGCGCTGCAAGCGTTCGAAGTCCGCTCCCATCTTCCTGCCGCCACTCCCAACACGCGCAGTCCGCGTTCTGCCATCGCATCCACCTGGCGGGAGATCCCGTCGCGTCGTGCCTCCGGCATGTGGCACAGGTCGAGCACGGCCTCGGGGGCGCCCTTCGAGGCCAGCAGGTGGTGCGCCACCTCGTCGTCCGAAAAAACGCGCGTCATCGCCAGGATTTCCCCAGAGAGCGGATACTCGAACTGCGGTGCGCGGTTGTCTTGTATGTGTTCGGTCCCGCCCAGCCAGCGATGTCCGAAGTCCTGTATCGCCTTCTCCATGGGATCGAACGGATCCGCTGGGGTGGCAAGCATTGCGAACTCGACCAGCACGTGAAAGGTTTCCGGCAGGCTCGTTGCGCTGTCCGCCGTGAATCGAAGATCGGGCGTCGCCACTTCTGCAACGGTCATGCGGTTCTGCGTCAACGTCCCCGTCTTGTCCACCGCGAGCACGCTGATCGTGCCCAGCGCCTCCACAGCCGATGCGCGTCGGGTCAGCACCTGCTGGCGCGAGATGCGCCACGCGCCCAGGGCAAGAAAGACGGTGATGATGACCGGGATCTCCTCGGGCAGGATCGACATGGCCAGCGCGATACCCGAAAGCAGGCTTTGCAGCACGGGCCGTCCGTCCCACAGCCACAGCAGCACGACCTGCGCGCTCGCCAGCGCCATTGCTCCCACGCCAAGCTTGCGCACCAGTGCATTCGAGTCAGTCTGCAAAGCCGACGGAGCTTCACGGGTCGCGGAAAGCGCCTCGCCGATGCGCCCCACCGCCGTCGCGCGAGCCGTGGCAAAGACCTCGGCGACGCCGACGCCCTGCGTGACAACCGTACTGGCGAACACGAACGGGGTGCCGTCCCCTCCCGGAGCACCCAAGGTTCCTTCGGATCCAGGTGGCCCAGGTAGCTTGGCGACCGACACCGACTCCCCGGTCAGCAGCGATTCGTCCGTCGAAAGCCGCCCGACCCGCAGCCGCGCGTCGGCGGGAACGCGGTCACCCGCATGCAGGACGATCAGGTCGCCTGCAACGACATCGCGGCCCGCGATCCGCAGTTCGACGCCGTCGCGCACGACCAGCGCGCGCGGGGCCGACAGGTCACGAAGTGCGTCCAGCGCGCGCTGCGTCCTGCGTTCCTGCGCGATCGTGATGCCGATGACCACAAAGACGAATGCGAGCAGGAACAGCGCTTCGGCCCGATCGCCCAGGGCGAGATAGATCGCTCCGGCGGCCAACAGCATCAGGAACATCGGCTGGGTCAGCACCTCGCGCACGATCGCCATCGTGGATTTGGGCTCGCTTCCCGGCAGGACGTTGGGCCCTTCGGCGGCTAACCGGCGCGCCGCCTCCTCGCCGGTCAGACCAGACATCAGAGGGCTTGCAGGGGATGTGACGTCGCTCGCCATGACCCGGACCGCTCTCCGGCGCGCGAGGCCTGCCCAGCCATCAGCGCAGGGGGCGGCACTTTCTCTGCTTCCTGGGCAGCCACCCATCGTGCACCGCGTTTCCGAGCGGCACTTTGACCCGCCTCAAGGTACGGTTCCTGCCTGCGCCGGGAATTCCTCCAAGGAGCTCGGCGGCGCATTTCAACCGACGTCGTCTTTCGTGCGAGCGGCCTCGGCAAAGTCGCCTGGCGTTGCCCTCGTTCGAGCCGGGCCAGTTTCTGACGTTCCTGTTGCAGTTGTCCGAACCTGACGGCGTCGGGACGCGCCAACCGGATGGTTACCCGCTGCCACTCGATTTCCGATTGGCCACCACCGGAGTGCTACCGGATCACAGTCAAGCGCGTGACCACCCGAGCATTCGCCCGGTGCGTCGTCCGGTGCGAGTTCCAGCCACTTTCATGATCGAGTCCGTCCAAGCAATATCGTGCCGCGCTTCTCACTCGGGACTCGGACTTCGCGGATATCCGTCCATATCCGCCTGATCGGTACTCAGGGATTGTCGTTCTGCGTTTACCGACTGTGGCCAAGAGATCGCAGCGGCGCTGAAGCGCTTTCACGTGCGCCGCCTCTAAATCCCACCAAAGGGCTAAAGTAATTCTATTGCCGCGCCATTGCCACCTTGAAACGATCTTCCGCTGAGATTAGGTGATCGTGACTGTCCTTCTCCAAATCTATCTGCACCCAGTTAACCTCGCCATTGAACTCATTGTGTTTCGGGTCATAGTCGGGCGAAACGGCCGAGCCGGTTCCCTTGCCGACATCGCAGGTTTCGTCTGCCGAGAATATCATTGGCACCGTGATTTCCACCCGACCTTCACCGACCTTCTTGCCGTCCAAGTAAAGCAATGCATTGCCGCCCTTCGCCAGACCACCGCCATCGTATTTGAACTCCAGCCGGACCTGGTGCTGACCCGCAGGAATCGCCTGATCTGAGTCGGCGTAGAACAGCTTGATCCCGAGGAGGTTGTAGCAATACTTGAGTTTTCCGTCCTTGGCGTACAGGCTCCAGCCGTTGAAGCTGCCACCCTGCGCGATGATGACGCCTTTGGCCCCGGACTTCGGGACGACAACCTCGGCGGTGACCGAGTAGGACTTGTTCTTGATGTTGATGACGGAATTTTCGGTGAGCCGGCCCATGCCGCCGAAGAGGATCTGAGTCTTGCCCTTGACGAGCTGCGGCCTTCCGGCAAGCTCCGGGTTGAAGCGTTCGATCCGTCGGTCATCGAGCGGCAGAACGCTGTACTTGGTGGCCTCGATCAGAAACAGCCGCTGCAACTCGCGGAGTTTCTGCGGATGGTCTTTGGCGATGTTTCGCGCCTGCGTCCAGTCCTTGTTTGTGTCGTAGAGTTCCCAGACATCGGCGTCAAAGGCGGGCAGCGCCTTCGAGGTATCCCAGGGCGTGATGTGTCGGGTCACGGCAGTCCACCCCTTGTGATAGATGCCGCGATTGCAGAACATCTCGAAATACTGGGTCTCATGTCGTTCGACCGCCTTGGCGTTGTCAAACGCATACAGCATGCTGAAACCCTCCAGGGGCGCTTGCTGCACGCTGTTGACGATTGCCGGTGCCGGCAGTCCGGCGGCTTCCAAAATCGTCGGCGCTACGTCGATCACGTGATGAAATTGCGAGCGGATCTCCCCCTTCGCCTTGATCCCGTTAGGCCAGTGCACGATCGTGCCGTTGCGGGTACCGCCCCAGTGCGAGGCGATCTGCTTGGTCCACTGATAAGGGGTGTCCATCGCATGCGCCCAGCCGACGGCATAATGGTTGTAGGCCTTCGGTCCACCGAAGTCGTCGATTTTGCTCTTCAGGAACTCAACCGTCTCGACCGCGGCCATACCGTTCAACATCGCCGCCTCGTTGAAGGTGCCGTTCAGGGTTCCTTCGGGCGAGGCGCCATTGTCTCCGATGATGTAGAAGACCAGCGTGTCATCGAGTACCTGCAGGTCCTGCAACGCATCGACCAGCCGTCCCACGTGATGATCGGTGTGCTCGAGGAACGCTGCATAGATCTCCATTTGCCGGGCAAGGATCGGCCTGAGCTCCTCCGGCATCTGGTCCCACGCCGGAATCTCCTCAGGTCGCTTGGTCAGCTCGGCATCGCCCGGGATAACCCCAAGCTCCTTCTGGCGGGCGAAGATCTCCTCACGCAGCTTGTCCCAACCCTGATCGAACTTGCCCTTGTACTTGTCGACCCAGTCCGCGGGCACGTGGTGCGGGGCGTGGCAGGCGCCCGGCGCGAAGTACATGAAGAAGGGCTTGTCCGGCATCAGCGCCTTTTGCTGGCGCATCCATTTGATCGCCTTGTTGGTCATGTCCTCGGTGAAGTGATAGCCCTCCGCCGGACTCTTGTCGGGCTCGATCGGTGTCGTGCCCTCATAGGTGGCCGGGTAAAACTGATTGGTCTCCCCTCCAAGGAAGCCGTAGAAATATTCAAAGCCCCCGCCGCCGGTCGGCCATTGATCGAAGGGTCCCAGGGGGCTCGTTTCCCACACCGGCACCTCGTGACACTTGCCGAACTGTGCAGTGGAATAGCCATTGAGCTTGAGCGTCGTCGCCAGCGGCGCCTTGTCCTTCGGCAGTAGCGAGGTATAGCCGGGGGCCGAAGTCGCGATCTCGCAGATGCCGCCCATGTTCACCGAATGGTGATTGCGCCCGGTCAACATCGCTTGGCGTGTCGGCGAGCAGAGTGCCGTCGTATGGAAGCGGTTGAACTTCAATCCACCCTTCGCCAAGCGTTCCGCCGTCGGTGTGCTGATGACGCCGCCGAAGGCGCTGGAGGCCGCGAAGCCTACATCGTCTAGCAGCACGATCAGCACGTTGGGCGCGCCCTTGGGCGGGCGCAGCGGCTCGATGGGCGGAAACTTCGTGTCCGGGTCCTTGGCGTCGTAGGTCGTCAGACCCACATGCTGACGATCAGGAATGGGCAGGATGATGCGCGACAGCTTATCGGATTCATTGGCCACGGACTTTTTCCTTCGCGCTACTCAAACGTCTGTCTGCCTCGGGGGGAACAGCCATACTCGCGCTGAGCTTTTGACTTTCGGTATTGGCATTTGGTCATATTGACGCCGACGGATTGCAGACTGTGCTCGAGGCGGCCGGTTACGCGCGTTGGGACAAGCTTCTGCTGAAATACCAGGCCTACTGCCCGTGCGCCTTCGTGACCTGCTCCATCACGCGGTCGAGGTTGAAGCTGCCCGGCTTCTGTCGTGGCGGGAATTCGCGGAAGCTTTGCAGCCAGCGCGCGACATACATGGCGGCAGGCGCAATCGCGAAAGCATGCTCCACGAACCAGCGGTTGTAGTCCATGCCCTCATATTCCGCCCGCTCGAGCGGATCGGCGCGCAGGTTGCAGATCATCGGAACGCGCAACGGCAAAAATGGCGTCGACCAGACGGCCAGGCCATGGGCATCCTGCCTCAGGAAGGTGATCTTCCATTGCTTGATGCGCAGCGCCGCGGCATTGCCGTCGTCGGTCCAGTAAAGGAACTCCTTGCGCGGCCACGCGGCCTTACCCGTTAACGCCGGTCCCAGGTCGTAACCATCGAGGCAGACCTTGTAGTCGCGCCCGATGGCCTTGTGTCCCTTGAGCAGCTTGTCCTTGACATCCGGTTCACCGGCCGCCGCAAGCAGCGTCGTGAGCATGTCCTCGTGCGAGCCGATGTCGTTGATGATCGTGCCCGGTTTGATGATTCCAGGCCAGCGCATCGCGCACGGCACGCGGTAGCCGCCCTCCCATTGGGTGTTTTTCTCACCACGGAACATCGTCGTGCCGCCATCGGGCCAGCTCATCGACTCAGCGCCGTTGTCGGTCGAATACATGACGATGGTGTTGTCCTCGAGGCCCAGGTCCTTGAGCCTGTCGAGCATCTGCCCGACATGTCCGTCGTGCTCGACCATGCCATCGGGATAGATCCCCAGACCCGTCTTGCCCGCCGACTCTTTCTTCAAGTGAGTGAAGATGTGCATGCGGGTGGAGTTCCACCACAGGAAAAAAGGCTTGTCGGCCTTCTTGGCGCGCTCCATGAAGTCGAGCGCCTTGGCGTTGACTTCTTCATCGATGGTTTCCATGCGCTTTTTGGTCAGCGGGCCGGTGTCGATGATGCGGCCATCGGCAAAGCTGTGGATCACGCCGCGTGGGCCGAAGTTCTTCTTGAAATCCGGGTACTCGGACGCATTCGGATAGTCGGGGTTTTCCGGCTCTTCCTCGGCGTTCAAATGGTAGAGGTTGCCGAAAAATTCATCAAAGCCGTGGTTGGTCGGCAGCATCTCGTCGCGGTCGCCGAGGTGATTCTTGCCGAACTGGCCGGTCACGTAGCCATGGTTCTTGAGCAGCCCGGCGATGGTCGGATCTTCCTTTTTCATGCCTTCGGGCGCGCCCGGCAGCCCCACCTTGGTCAGGCCGGTGCGAATCGGCGACTGCCCGGTGATGAACGCAGCGCGGCCCGCGGTACAGCTTTGCTGACCGTACCAGTCGGTGAACATCGCTCCTTCTTTCGCGATGCGGTCGATGTTCGGGGTCTTGTAGCCCATGACCCCATGGTTGTATGCGCTGACATTGAGCCAGCCGATGTCGTCTCCCCACAGGATGAGGATATTGGGTTTCTTGCCAGACATGGTCTGTAATCCCTTCGCGCTCGTTGGGCAAGCTCCAACTGCGGTCTCGAAGCCGTCAGGCCTGCGTGGTTGGCGTTGCAAAGAAGACAGGGTGGCAAGCTGGATGGAGTTCGTTGCAGACCGCCTATCCGCCCGAGACGCATGCAAGCTCCGGGGCGGGTCTTCCCTTTACAAACACGGGCAGAGGCTACGCGCTGCGCGTTGCCTGTCTATTGGACCTTGGGGCAGGTCCGATCGGCCATTCCATTCGATTGCAGAGCAACTGTCCTCTGGCCGTCATTCCTTCGCGAGTTTGGCCGGAATCGGATTGTCGGGGCGCTCCGAGTCCCAGAAGATGGAGACGATCCACCAACGGCTGCCGTCGTTCAGGAGCTGAAAGGAGTTCACGCCGCGGTCGAACGGTTTGTCGCCCGGGCTGCGATGGGATTCGTAACTGCTCAGGACCTGTGTCATGCCGCCGTAGCTTTCGGGCCGGTTCACCATCGCGTTCTCATAAAACGGGTCCTTCGCGAAAACTGTTCCCGCGTCGCGAATGAATTCCTCCTCGCTCCAGCAGATGATGAACGTCGATCCGTCGAGGCCCCTGCCGACTTGCGTGATCCGGGCCTGCGGAAGGAAGAGTGAGCGGAAGCGGTTCCAGTCGCGCGGCCCGGCAGGGCCTGAAATCACATCGTAGGCGGCGTGCATGATGGCATCGACCGACTTGACGTCGTCGGGCCTGGGCGCGGGAACCTTGGCGGCCAGTTCGGCCGGGGAGACGATGGGAATCGTCGGCGGCAACTGGATGGGTCGCGTCTCTTCGGTTTTCTGCGCGAACGCCGGCTCGAGCAGGGTGGTGACAGCGGCAGCCAGATACGGAATCGCCCACGCTTTCATTGCTTCCCCTTGGAATCGATTCAAATTCTTCTGCGGCGGACCGGGCGCACTCTAGCCGCAAGCTCGCATCTTGACCAAACCCTTTCCGCCAGTATCATCGGCCGGCACGACGCAAGCCGTCGAGGCATTCACATCGAGAACAAGAACTCGCGGCCGGTGAAAGCGTCAATGCGGCGCCTGTTGTTCCTGGTGGCCGTGCTCACTCCGGCGGCAGCGTGTTTCGCACAGACCGAAACGCAACCGCAGCCGTCCTCGGACACTGATCGGTCGAGGCCCAATTCCGTGCTGGTGTTCGCGGGCCGCATGTCGACCACCGACTTCACGAGCTCCCTGCTGTACAACAAGACCTACACGCCGGACTATGCCTTTGGCAAGCAGGCGTTCGACAACGCCATCGCCGGCGTCGATTACGAGCGCGATATCCTGGGGCTGGCGCGGGACCTGCGCCTGCGCGGCGAGGTCGGCATCGACGACCGTTTCGGGCATTTCCTGGTGTGTTGCCTGATCCCGAAGCCGTACGACCCGCCGTACCGCGACAAGACCGTGCGCACCAACGGCCTGGTGCATTCCATCGAACTGTGGATCGGCGGCAAGGTGCGCTGGGAGAACTTCAAGCTCCCGGGCGGCATCCGGCTGGAAGTCGCGGGGACCGTTGGCTTCAGCGGCGTCACCCGCCCGATCGGTCGCGAGCATCAGCGCGAGATCGAATACCATGCCAACGCGCATTTCCTCGGCTTTGTCGCCCCGGAACTCGGGCTGTCGCTCGCCAGCGTGCCCCGATTCGAACTGGTGTTTCGAGTGATGCACCGGTCCGGCGCGGGAGGAACATTCGGCGGAATGAAGGAAGGCTACAACGGCGACGTGATCGGCGTTCGATACGCGTTTTAGACGCTTCCTGCGTGCCGCCAACGCCGTCGAGAAGGGCCGCGCCTAAGGCTTGCGGTAGGGGAGCGAATCCCAGAGCCTGTTCTGGGCGCCGGCGCGACGTGCCCGATGGTATTCGGACAGCGCGTACAACTCGGCCAGAACCTTGTCCGGGAATCCCTTGCGCTTGCTGCGCTTTGGGATCAGCAGCTGTTCCATGTACTCGTCGATCATCCGCGGCGAATCCCAGAAGCGCGCCAGGCGGTTGGCGATGCGGGGAAACTGACTCGCGAGCGCAGCCGGTGCCACCTGCTGCGGCAACTCGCGCAGCCACGCCTCCGCGGCCAGGTTCAGAGTCAGGTCGTACGGCGACGAGGGCTGGCGCATCGAGGCCGACGTCGAATCGGCCGGGTTCGATCGCGCAGGAGGGCCGATCCGGTACGTCCGTCGCGCGGCCGCACTCCGAGGCGTGCTCTTCTTCAGCGGCCTGGTTGGTCTCACGTGCGGCCCGGCCCAAGAGATGCATACATCGGGAGTCTAGGTCGCGCGCCTTGAGAGGGGATCGTCAGAAAAGTGGGGTGCGATTCAGCATGTGGCTGTTTTTAATGGCTCCTTCCCCGGATTGTGGCGGCCGGCCAGAGTGCGCTGCGACCGGCTGTCACGGCCTGTGCATGCTATAGGGTCTTTGCCGGATAATCCCCGGTCACGCGCGATGATATAACAGCCTTGACAATAACTGCCTGGGCAACTATAGTTTCGCTGGAATCAATGCAATCGAACGTCCGCGCGCGAAACCGTCCAATGGGCGAAATCTACAAACCGGAAACGATGACGCTGAACAAGACCGTGTTCCGGCTCATCAATCGGGCGCGCACGGAAGCGCTCTCGGCGCTGGACCAGGCGCTGGCCGCGGACCCGGAAGTGGCCGCGTTGGAGGTGACGGCCGCCCAATTCCTGATCCTCGCGACGCTGGCGCTGCGCGAAGCCGATTCGGCCGCGCAGCTGTGCAAGTCGTTCTCGTACGACGCGGGCGCGATGACCCGGATGGTGGACCGCCTGGAAGCCAAAGGGCTGGTCGAACGCCGGCGCTGCACCGACGATCGCCGGCTCATCAACCTGGATCTCACGGAGGCGGGCAAGGCGTTGTTTCCGAAGATGAAAGCGATCTCGGCCGCAGTGCAGAACCGGTTCCTGCGTGGCTTCAGCGAAACCGAAGTGCGGCAACTGGAAGGGTACTTGCAGCGGATTCTTGAGAATGCCTGATTTTTTTGGGGGCATATCTGCCTAGGCAGTAGCAGCTAAGGCAATTAAGTCGAGAGGGTCTTACCGCAGGGGAGCGCAAGTGGCAAAGCAATCGGCGTTTTCAGCCGGCAGGATCCGGGGCATCAAGGCCCTGGCGGCGGTCGCGCTGGGTGGCATGTTGTTGCTGGCCGGCTGCGCGAGCACCAACGGATTGAAGCCGCAGGCCGAGGTGGGCAGTGCCGACGGCCTGTCGGCCGGCCAGTCGCTGGGGCACGCCGCCGTCGAGTCGAACGCGTGGCCGGCGCAGGACTGGTGGACCCGCTACGGCGATTCACAGCTGAATCAGCTGATCGGCGAAGCCGTCGCGGGCAGCCCGAACCTGCAGGTGGCGCTGGCGCGCGCCCGGCAAGCGTCCGCTCTGGCCGAGGAGGCCAATGCGGCGCGGAGCCCGCGCGTCGATTCGAGCGCCTCGGCCACGCGCGAACGTTTCCCGGTCCGGGGTCTGGTGCCGCCCCCCTTCGCGGGCGGCTGGGCGACGTTCGATCAGCTGCAGGCAACGCTGAGCTGGGACATCGATTTCTGGGGCAAGAACCGCGCGAACTTCGAGCAGGCGCTCGGCCAGGCGCGCGCCGCCGAGGTGGACGCGCAGGCGGCCCGGCTGGCGCTGTCGGTCGACATCGCGCACGCCTACGTGCAGCTGATGCGCGCCTACCTGCAACGGGATGTCGCGCAGGCCACCGTCGAGCAGCGCGAAAACGTGCTGGCGCTGACGCGCGACCGCAACGCCGCCGGCATCGATTCGCGGCTCGAACTGAAACAAGCCGAGGCCGCGGTGCCGGCCGCGCGCGAGCAGCTGGTGCAGCTGGACGAGGCGATAGCGCTCACCCGCAACCAGATCGCCGCGTTGCTGGGGCAGGGACCCGACCGCGGACTGGCGATCGCGCGACCGGCCGCGATGTCCGGTGCGGACGTCACGCTGCCGTCGCGCGTGCCGTCCCAACTGCTGGGCCGGCGGCCCGATATCGTCGCGCAACGGTGGCGCGTCGAGGCGGCGGGGCATGGCATCCACGCTGCGCGCGCACAGTTCTACCCGGACGTGAACCTGACCGCGCTGGTCGGCTTCCAGAGCCTGGGAACATCGGGCTTCCTGAGCCTGGCCAGCCGGCAGGTCGGCGTGGGTCCGGCGCTGAGCCTGCCGCTGTTCGACGCGGGGCAGCGACGCGCCAACCTGGCCGCCGCCGACGCGCAGTACGACGTGGCGGTCGAGCAGTACAAGCAGGGCCTGGCGGACGCGCTGCGCGACGTGGTCGACCAACTCAGTTCGTTTCAGAGCGTTGCGCAGCAACGGGTCGAGCAGCAACAGGCGCTCGCCGCCTCGCGCGACGCCTACGACCTGGCGCTGCTGCGCTACCGGGAAGGCGTCGGCAACTACCTGCAGGTGTTGAGCGCCGAGGCGCCGCTGCTGACCCAGGAGGGCCTGGAAGTCGATTTGCGGTCGCGCGCGATCGACGTATCGATCAACCTGGTGCGGGCGTTGGGCGGAGGACTCGAGGAGCTGCCCGGCCCGCTGGCGGCCGCGACGCCGCCGTCCGCAACAAGCCCATCGTTGGAGCGTGTCCCATGACGAACGAACAGAACTCGAGCAGCCCGGCATCGATGGCGCGTCAGCGGCGGTTGTGGCTGGCACTGGTGGGCGGCGCCGTCGCGCTCGCGGCGGTCGCCTTCGGCGCCTACTGGGGCCTGGTGCTGCGGTACGGCGAGTCGACCGACGACGCCTATGTGAGCGGCAATGTGGTGCAGATCACCCCGCAGATCTCGGGGACCGTGGTCGCGATCGGCGCCGACAACACGCAGTTCGTGCAGGCCGGCCAGACCGTGGTGCAGCTGGACCGGGCCGATGCCAAGGTGGCGCTGGACCAGGCCGAGGCGCAGCTGGCGCGCACCGTGCGCGAGGTGCGCAACCTGTTCTCGACCTCGGCACAGCTCGCGGCCAATCTGCAGGTGCGCGAAGCCGACCTGGCCACCGCGACGCAGGACCTGGCGCGGCGCGAACGGCTGGCCGGTTCGGGCGCCATTTCGGGCGAGGAGCTGCAGCACGCGCGCGACGCGTACCGGGGCGCGCAGGCGGCCGTGCTGTCGGCACGCCAGCAGCTGGCCGCCAACCGCGCGCGGGTGGACGGCACGACGGTCGAGAACCACCCCGACGTGGTTAACGCGGCGGCGGCCGTGCGCGCCGCCTTCCTGGAGTACGCACGCACCAGCCTGCCGGCGCCCGTGTCCGGCTTCGTCGCGCAGCGCAGCGTGCAGCTGGGCCAGCGCGTGAACCCGGGCGGCCCTCTGATGGCGATCGTTCCGCTCGAGCAGGTGTGGGTCGATGCCAATTTCAAGGAGCCGCAGCTCGCCTCGATGCGGGTCGGCCAGCCGGTGCGCCTGACCGCCGACCTGTATGGGCACAGCGTCGCCTACCACGGCTCGATCGCCGGCTTCGGCGCCGGCACCGGCGCGGCGTTCGCGCTGCTGCCGGCGCAGAACGCGACCGGCAACTGGATCAAGATCGTGCAGCGCGTGCCGGTGCGCGTCGCGCTGAATCCGGCCGAGCTGGCGTCGCATCCGCTGCAGATCGGTCTTTCGATGAAGGCCGAGGTCGACACGCACGAGCGCGACGGCGCCCGGCTGCCGCAGCTCGCGCAGAACGTTCCGACCTATTCGACCGACGTGTTCGGCGCGCCCGACGAGCTGGCCGACCAGCGTGTGCGCCAGATCATCGCGCTGAACCAGGCCGGAACCGCGCCGTCGGAGCGCACGCAAGGCCCGAACGAGACGACCGCGCTGAACCGGCTGACGACGATGCGCGCGATGCACGCGATCGACACCGTGCCGGTCAGCCGCACCATGTAACGCCGGCGCGGACATGGCCTCGACCAGCTCCAACACGCCGCCAGCGGCCTTGTCGCCGCTGCAGGGGCCGCAACTGGCGATCGGCGCGGTGGCGTTGTCGCTGGCCACGTTCATGAACGTGCTGGACACGTCGATCGCGAACGTATCGATTCCGGCCATCTCCGGTGACCTGGGGGTGTCCCCCGACCAGGGCACCTGGGTGATCACCTCGTTCGGGGTGGCCAACGCGATTTCGCTTCCGCTGACCGGCTGGCTGACGCGCCGCTACGGGCAGGTGAGGCTGTTCACGGCCGCCGTGGGGCTGTTCGTGCTGACGTCGTTCCTGTGCGCGCTGGCGCCTTCGCTGCAGGCGCTGATCGTGTTCCGGGTGCTGCAAGGAGCGGTGGCCGGACCGATGATTCCGCTGTCGCAGTCGCTGCTGCTGGCCAGCTACCCGGCACGCAAGGCCGGCACTGCGCTGGCGATCTGGGCCATAACGACCATGGTTGCCCCTGTGGTCGGGCCGGTGCTGGGCGGCTGGATCACGGACAACATCGCGTGGCCGTGGATCTTCTACATCAACGTGCCGATCGGCATTGTTGCGGGCCTGGCGAGCTGGATCATCTACCGCCGCCGGGAAACGCCCACGGTGCGCCTGCCGATCGACGCGGTCGGGCTGGCGTTGCTGGTGGTCTGGGTCGGCGCCCTGCAGATCATGCTGGACCAGGGCAAGGACCTGGACTGGTTCTCCTCGAACACCATCGTGGCGCTGGCGCTGGTGGCCGCGATCGGCTTCGTGTTCTTCATGGTGTGGGAGCTGACCGAGCGCCATCCGATCGTCGACCTGAGCCTGTTCCGGCGGCGCAACTACTGGACCGCGACGACCGCGATTTCGCTCGGCTACGGCGCCTACTTCGGCAGCGTGGTGCTGCTGCCGCTGTGGCTGCAGCAGTACATGGGCTACACCGCGACGCTGGCCGGCATCGCGCTCGCTCCGGTCGGGTTTCTGGCCATCCTGCTGACGCCGCTGGTCGGCAGAACGGTGAACCGCACCGATCAACGGCTTTACGTGACGGCCTCGTTCCTGATCTTCGCGCTGGTCAATTTCATGAGAGCCCGCTTCGATACCGACGCCTCGCTCGCCACCATCCTGGTGCCGACCCTCATCCAGGGGGCGGGGGCGGCCTGCTTCTTCGTGCCGCTGGTGTCGCTGTCGCTGTCCGGCCTGGCGGCCGATCGCGTGCCGGCGGCCTCGGGACTGCTGAATTTCTGCCGGATCACGGCCGGCTCGTTCGCGACGTCGATCGTCACGACGCTGTGGGACCGGCGCGCCACGCTGCACCATGCGCGGCTGGTCGAGCACGTGACGGCCGGCAATCCGGTTGCCTCGGCGGCGCTGCAGACCTTGCAGGCCAATGGGTTGGACCCGGCACAGGGCCAGGGCCTGATCAACCGGATCATCGATCAGCAGGCCTTCATGGCGTCCGCCGACGACATGTTCTACGTGTCGGGGCTGCTCTTCCTCGCGCTGATCGCGGTGGTCTGGCTGGCCCGCCCGGCCAGAGGCGGGACGGCCGGACCCGACGCCGCTGCAGCCGCGGCGCATTAGCCGACCGGAAGGCCCAGGCAAGCTCGACCCCTCGGGACGTTCGGTCGGTTTCGTCGCTCGGCGGCAGGGTTCGTCCGCCCCGGCACCGGTTACGTCGGACCGGATGGCGGGGTTCGAGGCGACGCGCGACAATGGGCGATGGCCATACCCGCACCGTCCACGCGCGGCCCCGCTGTCCGCGAAGCCTTCTTCGGGATCTTCAACGCGACCAGCGTCGCGCTGGTGTTCTGGGTCTGCTTCGTGATGGTGCTCACGGCGCTGATGAAGATGCTGCCGCTGATGGCCTTGGGCGAGTGGGTGCTGCTGCTGGCGTACCTGACGCGGCAGCACCTGGCCAGCGGCCTTATCGGACTGGTGGCCGTGGCGCTGGGCGCGGCGCTGCTGCCCGAGCGCCTGAGCGCCGGCGTGCGCTGGCTGGCGATGGGTGCGCTGCTGGCGGCGGCGGCGGCGGTTTCAGCGGGCCTGCGCCTTTACATCTCGCAGGAGCCGATGAGCAACCCGAGTGAACGTGCGATCTTCTTCGCCGACGTGGTCGCGGCGTGGACGGTGCTCGGCCTGATCGCCTACGGCCTGGCGAGGTCGATCCAGCGCCAGGCGGACGCGCGCCGCCGGCTGGGCCGCCAGATCGCCGAGCAGGGCGCGCTGTCGGCTGCCGCGCTGGAGGCCAGGCTGACCGTGCTGCAGGCGCAGATCGAGCCGCACTTCCTTTTCAACACGCTGGCCAACGTGCGGCGCCTGTGCGAGGTCGATCCGGAGCGCGGACGCCGCATGCTGGCCAGCCTGCTCGACTACCTGCGCGCCGCGCTGCCCTCGATGCGCCGCTCCTCGACTGCACTGGCCGAGGAATTCGAACTCGTGCGCGCGTACCTGACGGTGCTGCAGCACCGGATGGGCGAGCGCCTGCGGTTCAACATCGAGGTGCCCGAAGGCCTCGCCGATGCACCGATTCCGCCGCTGATCCTGCCGACGCTGGTCGAAAACGCGGTGCGGCACGGGCTGGGGCCGCTGCCCGAAGGCGGAACGATCACCGTGCGCGCGGCCCAGCACGACGGGCAGATCGTGATGAGTGTGGCCGACGACGGGGCCGGATTCCAGGGCGCCTCGGGATCGGGCGTGGGACTGGCCAACACGCGCGCGCGCCTTGCCGCGCTGTTCGGCAGCGCGGCCGGCCTGACGCTGCGCAGCAACGAGCCGCGCGGGGTCGTGGCCGAGGTGCGGCTGCCGTACCTGGCCGAGGCGTCCGGTCTATGAATACCCACGCCGCCGCGGCGCAGCTGCTGGACGCACCGGGTATCAGGGCGCGCGCGCGCGGCGCGCTGGTCAGCTGGCGCGACGCGATCGCGTCGGTCGGGCCGGCTCCCTGGAAGTGGGCCGGCCTGATCGGCCTGTGCGGGACGACGCTCGAATGCGCGCTGACGTTCGGCGAACGCGATCCATCGGTGGCGCTGTCGATGCTGCTGAAGGTCGAGGCCGCCACCGCGATCCGCTGGGCCGTGCAGATGGCGCTGGGGCTGTGCGCCTGGGCCGTGGCCGACCGCTCCGACGCCTCCGCCGAGCGGCGTCCGCGGCGGCTGGCGATCGCGCTCGGGGTGGCCGTGCTGCTGCAGGCCGTGGTTACGCCGGGGCTGACGGCCGTTCTGCTCGGGCACGTGGATGCGTGCGTGGTGCGCTGGTGCGAGACCAAGGACTGGTCGAAGGTGCCGTGGTGGCTGTTCAGCGTCGAATGCAGCGGCGAGATGCTGACCCTGGGGGGGCTCATTTTCGCGTGGCTCGAAGTGCACCGCCGCAACGGCGAGATCGAGCGGCGCCTGCTGGCCGCGCAGCAGCAGCGCAACCACCTGCTGCGCAGCGCGTTCGACGCCCGCTTGACGGCGATGCGGGCCCAGATCGATCCGCAGTTCCTGTTCGAAAGCCTGGCCGATGTGCAGGTCGCGTACGCCGCCGATACGCCCGCGGGCCAGGCCATGCTGGACCGGCTGATCGTGTACCTGCGCACCGCCCTGCCGCGACTGCGCACCGAGGGCTCGACCATCGGTGCCGAGGCCGAGCTGGTCGACGCCTGGCTGGCCGTGGTGGCGGCGCGGCGCCACGGCGACCTGGCGTGGCACGTCGAGGTCGACCCGGACCGCGCCGGCGCGCCGTTCCCGGCGACCGTGCTGCTGCCGCTGGTCCAATGGGCCCTGGCCGATCCGGATCGGAGTGCGCGCGAGGTGCGGCTGAGCGTGCGGCGGGAGCGGCCAGCGGCCCGCTTGCTGGCGCAGCTGCGCGTGGCGCCGGGCCGTCCGTGCGCGGTCGACGAACCGGCGCCGCGCCGGATCCGCGAGCGGCTGCAGGCGCTTTACGGCGAGGCGGCGCAACTCAGCTGCAGCCGGGAAGCGGCGCCGCAAGGCGCCGCCGGCCACCTGGCGGCCGCGCCCACCGTGATCACCTTGTACTGGCCGGATGAAAGCGCCGACCGCGATCGTCGCTGAGGACGAGGCCGCGTTGCGCGAGCAGCTGATCGAGCAGCTGCATGCGCTGTGGCCGGAGCTGCGGGTGGTAGCCGCCGCGTCCGACGGCATCGAGGCGCTGCGGCTGCTGGACCAGCACCGGCCCGACATCCTGTTCCTGGACATCCAGATGCCCGGCGCGTCGGGCCGGGACGTCGCGCGCGCCGCCGCCGGCCGCTGCCACATCGTGTTCGTGACCGCCTTCGATCAGCACGCGGTGGAAGCCTTCGAGCAGGGCGCGGTCGACTACGTGCTGAAGCCTGTGCTGCCGTCGCGCCTGTTTTCCACCGTGAGCCGGCTGCGGGAGCGGATCCACAACGGCCCGGCCCGACCGGAGGCGGTCGAGTCGGTGATCGCCCAGCTGGGAATGCCGGGGACGGCGCGCCCGGGACTGCGCTGGATCAACGCATCGGTCGGACAGAACCTGCGCGTGATCACCGTCGAAGAAGTGCTGTACTTCCAGGCCGACAACAAGTACACGCGCGTGGTGACGGGACAGGGCGAGGCGTTGATCCGCAAGCCGCTGAAGGAACTGGTGGACGAGCTCGATCCGCAGCAGTTCTGGCAGATCCACCGCTCGACGCTGGTGAATGCGGCGGCCATCGAACGGATCGCGCGCGACATGCGCGGCCGCATGCTGGTGCACGTGAAGGGGCGCGGCGACACGCTGCTGGTCTCGGACACCTACGCGCACCTGTTTCGCCAGATGTAGCGTCGATCGACAAGGGACGAGTTGCCTTGGGGGGAAGTCGCACGATCTGCCTGGCAACGGTCGCTGCCAGCGTTCGCCTGACGGCGGATCGACCGCTCATGGCTGCGGTGATTCCGTCCAGTGGGATTTGATTTGACTTGGAGAGTCGGACAAATGGGTGTCATCGAGTCGAGGGTTGTGAACATCGAGCAATTGAAGCTTGAACATTTCGCGAAGGGCGACAAGTTCGAGTGCAGGGCGACTCGAATCGGACCGCTCCTGGGCGCAAAGGATCTCGGCTATTCCTACGATGTTGTTCCGCCCGGCAAGGCGTCCTGTCCGTTTCATAGCCATCGAGGGGAAGAGGAGATGTTCTTTGTCGTCAAGGGAACGGGCACGCTGCGCTACGGCAGCGAGACACGGAAGATCCGCGCCGGCGACGTCATCTGCTGCCCGACCGGTGGCCCGGAAACGGCACATCAGATCGTCAACGACTCGGAAAGCGAGCTTGCCTATCTTTCGGTCAGCACCATGCACCCTGCCGAAGTCTGCGAATATCCCGACTCGAAGAAGATCGGCGCCTTTGGCGGCGGTGTACGCCATATGACGCATGCAAGCGACAACGTCGATTACTGGGTCGACGAGCTTTAGGTCACGAGTCGGGATTGGCGGCTTTGCGGGCAAATCGCGTTGCATCCGGCGCGCGGCCCGCGCTCAAATCGACTCGGCGATTTCCAGATCCGGGTTCGCCAGGGCCTGCCGGGCGATCTGCACGCGTTCGACCGCATAGCGGGCCACCCCGTCGGCCGTCAATGCCTCGGCGAACAGGAAGCCCTGCACCTTCTCGCACCCGAGCTCCACCAGGAAGCGGTACTGGTCCTCGCGCTCGACGCCCTCGGCGACCACTTCCTTGCGAAGCGTATGGGCCATGTTGATCATGGCGGCGACGATGGTGGCCGAATCGTTGTCGGCGGGCGCATCGTCCAGGAATCTCTTGTCCAGCTTCAGGATCACGGCCGGCAGCGTCTTCAGGTAGCCGAACGAGGAGTAGCCGGTGCCGAAGTCGTCGATCGCCACGCGCACCCCGGCTGCGGCCAGCGCGTTCAACGCCTCGATGCTGGCTTTTCCGCCTTCGACGAACATCGATTCGGTGACCTCGATTTCCAGCGTGCTGGCCGGCATCTTGGCCAGGTTCAGCACGTAGTGCACGGTGCGCAGGAAGTTGGTCCGCAGCAGCTGGCGGTTCGACACGTTGACGGCGATGCGCGGAATCGGGATGCCGTCGCGCCGCCACCGCTGGTGCTGCAGGCACGCTTCCTTCAGCACCCAGGAGCCGATCGCGTCAATCAGCCCGCTTTCCTCGGCGAACGGGATGAACGAGGCCGGGTAGAGCAGACCCTGCGTCGGGTGCTGCCAGCGCACCAGCGCCTCGACCGCGCACACCAGGCCCGTGCGCACGTCGATCTGGGGCTGGTAGTGCAGCAGCAGCTCGTTGCGGTCGAAGGCCAGGCGCATGTCGTGATCGAGCGCGGCGCGCCGCTGTGCCTCGATGTTCATGCTTTCCTCGTAGTACACGAAGCGGCTGCGGCCCAGGTCCTTGGCCCGGTACATCGCGCTGTCGGCCTTCTTCAGCAGGTCGGCGCCGTCCATTCCGTCCTGCGGGTAGATCGCGATGCCGACGCTGGCACCGACGTAAATCGTGTGGCCGTCGACCTCGAACGGGCGCGACAGCGCCTTGATCAGCTGGCGGGCCACGATGCCGGCGTCCCGCCCCGAGGCAAGATTGCCCAGCAGCACCGTGAATTCGTCGCCGCCGGGGCGTGCCACCGCGTCGCCGGCGCGCAGGTTTTCCCGGATCCGGTTGGCGGCCTGGCGCAGCAGCGCATCGCCGATCGCGTGACCGAGCGTGTCGTTGGTGCGCTTGAAGCGGTCCAGATCCAGGAACAGGATCCCCACGCTGGTGTGGTCGCGCTGCGCGCTGGACAGCTCCTGGTCCAGCAGCGCCAGCATCGAGGCCCGGTTCGGCAGTCCCGTCAGCGGGTCGGCGTGCGCCATCGTCTGCAGCTTGCGATCGCGCTCCAGCGACGAGAAGGCGACCTCGAGGCGGTCGTCCACGCCCGACAGCAGGGCGAGCTGATCCGCAGTCAGGTTCAACTCGGACCCGTGGCCGAGTATCAGCAGGCCCCACACGCGTTCGCCGCCGGCGATCGGCTGCACCCAGTACTTGCCCACGCGGTCCTCGTCGCTGAGCCGGGTCAGGATCTGCTCGGGCAGCGGCGGCGCCTCGGTCCAGGCCGTTGCGGCCGAATCGGGGATGCGCACCTTCAGCTCCGCGGTCAACGGAAACCGGACGCGGATCTTCGGCAGGCCGTCGCGGCGCAGCACGTAGATCCGCATCGACTCGGCCGCTTCGGTTTCATACAGGCCCAGGATCACGACCTGGGCCGACGTGATGTAGCGAACGCAACGCAGCGCGCTCTTGGCCACATCGGCCACGTCCAGCTTGCTCAGGATGGTCTTGTCGATCTGCGACAACACGTTCATCGTGTTGAAATTCATCCCGAGGTTGCGCGACATCTCGTTGAATGCGCGTGACAGCTGCGCGATCTCGTCGCGTCCACTGACGGGAACCTGCGACGAAAAGTCGTGTTCCATGATGCGCCGGGTTCCGTTCAGCAGGCGGTGCAGCGGATCGACGATGCGTCGCGCCTGGCCCACGCCCAGCGCCACCACCAGCACGGCGGCCGCCGCGGCCACTTTCAGGAACAGGATCTGGAACGAGCGGGTCGGAGCCAGCGCGTAGTCCTCCGACTGGCTGGCCACCACGGTCCAGTTGGAACCGGAGAACTTCGATTGCAGCGCCACGTTCCAGGCGCTCGAACGGTAGGCTTCGCTGTCGAGCACCCAGCGGGCGGTGTCGGACCGCCGCGCCGGTGCTTCGGCCTGCAGCTGCGCGAGCGCCCCGGCCGTCACGCGTTTCTGGCAACCGCTCACGACCTGGCCGGCCGACATCACGCAGATCCCGGTCATCTTGGGCACGGCATCGGGGTCGCCGGCCAGATAGGCCGGAGCGACCGTGGCCGCCACCACCGCCGGTTCGGCGCCGGCCGCTTTCCTGAGCAGGACGACGCGCGGGCTGGCCTCGTCGGTCAGTCGCAAGGCGGTCTTGCCTCGTGCCAGCTCGTCGCGCAGCGCTGCATCCAGCTGGACCGGTGTGCCGCCCGTCGCGGCGGGGTCGGCGCGCTGGACGCCGGGCCCCAGGCGCGTGACCGCATCGAATTCCTTGCCGACCCGGCTCGACAGCGCGGCCTCCAGCGCGGGGCTGGGCGAGGGCAGGGCGGCGACCTCGCGCAGCGCGCTGTCCAGCACCAGCAGCCGGTCCTGCAGCGCGGCCCCGTAGGAGCGGGCCGCCTGGACCAGCTGCGCGTCGCGCGCCTGCTGCAGCCCGTCCGATACGTGCAGATAGACGAGCACGGCCAGCGTGGCGATCGGCAGCAGCGCGGCGCCGACGTACTGGGCGAGCATGCGTCGGCCCAGCACGCTGCCGATCAGGCTCGGGCGCGGGATCTTCTCCGAGGCGACGGAGATGGTGGGGGGCCGCGGCTTGCGCATGCGCATGGCTTAACAAAGGTCCGCAACGAACGCCGTGAAGGCCATCCCTGTTTCATCGGCATCGCGGCGGTGAATTGAAGCGATGGGCCGCCGCGACGTCTGCACTGTCACGGTGCTCCGGTTCAAGTGTGGGGCGTCGGCTCGGTTCGAGGTCATTTGAACTAGCGGTTACATGCGGTAACGCCGGTCACATCCAGGTATTGGCCCCGGCCCGGGCCGTGCCGTTAAAGGAGACAGGCGCCAACCGGCCGCCGCCGGCCCGGCCTGCTGAAAGCCGGACCGCAAACCCGCGACATCTGGAGGAACCATGAATCTGACACGCATCACATTGGGAGCGCTGCTCGCGGTCGCATTGGCCGGCGCCAACAGCGGCGCGTTCGCACAGGCTGCCGCCCCGGCGGCGGGCGACGGCCAGTGGGCCAAGGCGCATCCGCGCCGCGCTGAAGTCAATGGGCGCCTGGCCAACCAGAACCGGCGCATCAACAAGGAAGTGCACGAAGGCGAGATCAGCCGGGGCCAGGCGGCCCAGCTGCACCGGCAGGACCATCAGATCCGCCAGGAAGAGCGCGCCATGGCCAGCACCAACGGCGGCCACATCACGAAGACCGAGCAGAAGGCGCTGAACCAGCAGGAAAACCAGGTCAGCCGCGAAATCGGCCGCTGACGACCGGTCGCCGGCGGCGGCCGCGACCGCCGCCGGCAGGCCGGATCCGCGTCCCGGCTGGCTTAGAAGAATTCGACGTCGGCCGTCGAGTCTTCGCGCTTTTCGAGCTGACCGCCCGCGATCAGGGATTCGTAGCATCGGACCTGGTTGCGCCCATGTTCCTTCGCGTAATACAACGCCGCATCGGCGCGATCGAAGCACGTCACGGCCGGGTCGGAAACGCCGATGCGGGTATAGCCGATGCTGATGGTCACCTCGCCGACCTGCGGGAACGTGTGGTCGGCCACGCGCCGGCGAAAGCGCTCCAGCGCCGCGTCCGCGTTTTCCGCCAGCGAGGTCTCCAGCACGATCACGAACTCCTCGCCGCCGAAGCGGAACAGCTGATCGGAGCCCCGGAAGGTGTGCCGCATCAGGCGCGCCATCAGCAACAGCACGTCGTCGCCGAACAGGTGGCCGTAGCGATCGTTGATCGACTTGAAGCGGTCGATGTCCACGATCGCGAACCAGGCCTGCGCCGCACCGTCCGGATCGCGTGACAGGCTTCGATTGCGCTCCAGGATCTTGTCGAAGCTCTGGTCGAACGTCTTGCGGTTCAGCAGCCCGGTCAGCGTATCGCGCTGGCCGTAATCCAGCACCGCCAGGTGATTGCTCAGCAGCCGCAGAACGCCGCTGATCAGGCGCACATCGCGCGGCTGCAGCGAATCGCGGTCCGGTTCGAGCTCGATCTCGATCAGGCCCACCGGTTGCTGTTCGCTCAGCAGCGGAAACACCGTTCCCATCGTGACGCCGGGGCCGGCGCCGGCCTCGTAGTGGACCGGGTCGCGGGTCATTTCGCATTCGCCCCAGTGGGACTTGTCGCGCAGAGGCGGCAGCTGGCTCAGGGGCTGGAACTGCGGGCCGTGCTCGTGGCCGTCGCGGTCGATCAGCAGGCGACGCTGGACGCGGCGCATGGCGCCGTCGTCGATCAGCCGGTACACCACCACCTGGCGCGCCTCGACGTAATCGTGCAGCAGGCGCGCGATCGAAAGATCGATCTGGTCCCGATCCCGGTGCGCGGTCGTCAGCGCGAACGATTCGATCAGCTCCGAGAGCGAATGCATAGTTGTGCGTGCACGGCCCCGACTTGCCGGTCGCGGCCGAGCACGAGCGCCTTCCGGAGTGAGGGGCAACCCTGACAAGGTACCGGTCGGGGCGTTGACCGAATCGGTCAAACTGCCGAAGGAATCGCCGCCTTTTGGGCCCTCGCGGCGGCAGGGTCGAACGGGCCGTGCCGGCACGGCCAGGATCCGGGGATTCCTTAGGGTCAGGACGCCCGTTGCGAGCGTCGCGCGGGAACGGGTACGGTGGACAGGCGGCGCTTGAACTGCTCCACTTCGCCGACCACCGCCGCGCGCACCGGCGGCTCCCAAACCGAGTGGCCGGCCTCGGGCACCACGATGTAGCGGGAGCCCGGCCAGGCGCGCGCCAGGTCGTCGGCGCTGACGATCGGGCACACCATGTCGTAGCGTGCGTGGATGATGGAAGCGGGCAGATGCCGGATCCGGTACATGTTCGACAGCAGCTGGTTGGGTGCGAGGAAGCAGTCGTGCGCGAAAAAATGGGCTTCCAGCCGTGCCAGCGCCAGCGCGTCATCGGAGAACTGGCGGATCAGCTCCGGGTTCGGAACCAAGGTGGAACAACTTCCTTCGTACTCGCTCCAGGCCCGCGCGAACGGCAGGTGCACGCGCGGATCCGGGTCGAACAGCCGGCGCACATAGCCGCGCAGCACGTCGCGGCGCTCGCGCTCGGGCAGCATTTCGACGAACCGACGCCAGGCCTCCGGGTAGATGTGGCGCGGACCGGAGAAGAACCATTCGACCTCGCTCGGCCGTCCCAGGAACACGCCCCGCAGGATGAATCCGAGGCAGCGCTGCGGCACGGTCTGGCCGTAGGCCAGCGCCAGCGTGCTGCCCCAGGAGCCGCCGAACAGCAGCCATTGGCGGATTCCCAGGTATTCGCGCAGGCACTCCAGGTCCTGGATCAGGTGCTGGGTCGTATTGCCGGCGATTTCACCGATCGGCGAGGACGCGCCGGCGCCGCGCTGGTCGTACAGCACGATCCGGAAGAAGTCGGGGTCGAAGAAGCGACGGTGCTCGGGCGAGCAGCCGCCGCCCGGGCCCCCGTGCAGAAATACGATCGGAATGCCCCGAGGGCTGCCGCTGACCTCCCAGTACATCGTGTGGATGTCATCCAGGGCCAGCATGCCGCTGTCGTACGGCTCGATCGGGGCGTACAGGTCTGCGCGGGCGTCCATCATCAACCTGAGCATTGCCTAACCAACGGCGCAGCGGCGACGGCGCCGCTGTGCACCCCTTGCGATCCCCGAGAGGACGATCGGACGGGAAAAGTTGTCAGGCGTTGTTAGAGAGCCTACCGCCTTCGGCGCGATTATGCCGCCTCCCTCGCCGGGTCACGCGGGCGAAACGGGGGCGCCGCCGGCCGCTTATCGCGGCTCTGACCGGGTGGGCGCCTTGCGGTGCAACAGCCGCGCGCACGCGGCCGCCCCCAATTGGGGTCCGGTCCGCTCCTCGGGAATTGTCCCGAAACGCGGTGGGATGGACGATTCACGCGGTGCCAATGTTGGATTACGATCGAACCGGCTCCGGGTAAAAGCTCTTATCGGGGCCCAAGATGCAGGCATCGTATGCGGGACCGCGTCGGGTGGCTCGCGTGCCGGCCGAGGAGCGTGTCGATGAAGGTGAGCGACATACTGAGGGTCAAGGGCAACACGCTGTACACGCTCGCGCCGGACCAGACGCTTTGGGCCGCCGTGCAGACGATGGCCGAACACGACATCGGATCGGTGGTCGTGATGGACCGCGGGTTGATGGTCGGGATCCTGACGTTCCGCGAAGTGATCAGGACGCTGCACACCAACGGCGGACAAGTCGGCAGCGGAACGATCGCCTCGGTGATGGATCGGGCGCACACCGTGACGCCCGATACCGAGGTGAACGATGTCCGCCGCCTGATGCTGGACAGCCACGTCCGCTATCTGCCGGTGCTCGACGGCAAGACGCTGGCCGGTGTGATCTCGTTCTACGATGTGGCCAAGGCCGTTCTGGAAGAGCAGGGCCTCGAGAACCAGATGCTGAAGGCCTACATCAGGGACTGGCCGGAGCAGGAGAGCGTTAGCGGCTGATGGCGGGATCGGGACAGGCGGGCGGCCGCGCAGCGCGAGTCGCGGTCGTCGGTGCTGGCGTGGCGGGCCTAGCCTGTGCCCGCAGCCTGACCGAACGCGGCTTTCACGTGCGCGTTTTCGAGCGCGAACCGTGTCCGGGCGGCCGCGTCGCGACGCGGCACCTGGAGACGCTGACGTTCGATCACGGCGTCCAGTACTTCACGAACCAGGACCCGAGGTTCGAGCCGGTGGTGCGCCAATGGCTGGCGGCCGGTATCGTTGCCGCTTGGCACGGTCGCACGATGGTGCTGGCCGGGCGCGGACTGGGCGAGGAAGTCGAGCCCGCCGCGCGCTTCGTCGGGGTGCCGAACATGGAGGCGGTGGCCATGCACATGGCGCGCGGGCTGGACCTTCGCCTGGGAACCACGGTGGCCCGCCTGGAGCGGCGGTCGGGGCGCTGGATGCTGCAGGGCGTCGATGGCTCGCGGTTGGACGAGACGGGCTTCGACCGGGTCGTGCTGGCGGTTCCGTCGGTGATCGCGGCGAGCCTGCTGGGGGTGGAGTCCGACCTGGCGCAGCGCCTGTCGACCGTGTCGTGGGATTCGTGCTGGGCCGTGATGCTGGCGCTGGCGCGGCCGAGCGCGATCGATTTCGAGGCCGCCTTCGTGAGCGACGACCCGATCCTGGGCTGGATCGCGCGTGAGAGCAGCAAGCCGGCGCGTGCGCCGCTGCGGGGCGCGGCCGAGACCTGGATCCTGCACGCGCACCCGACGTGGTCGCGCGCCTACCTTGAGCTGGAGGAAAGCGACGCCTCGCGCTGGATGCAGCGGGCGTTCGCGGCGAGGGTGGGGCGGCCCCTGATGCAGGCCAGCGTGGCGGCGCACCGCTGGCGCCTGGCGCTGCCGGTGAACCCGCTGCCGGAGCCGTTCCTGTTCGACCAGCGGGACGGGATCGGGCTGGCAGGGGACTGGTGCGGCGGCCCCCGCGTCGAGGGCGCGTACCTGTCGGGAATCGCGCTGGCTCAGGCGATTGCCTCGTGACGGGGGCCGGCCGCAGGCGGGCGGGAGCCGCGCGACCGCGATGATCGAGCGTGGCCAGCTGACGCTTCTGGGGCAGCGGCGCTTTGCGCCGTTTTTCTGGACGCAGTTCCTGGGCGCGGCCAACGACAGCGTATTCAAGTTCGCCTTCACGTTGCTGGTGACCTACCGGGGTCCCGCCTACACGTCCCTGTCCACCGCCACCGCGATCAACCTGATCGCCGCGGTGTTCATCCTGCCGTTTCTGCTGCTGTCGGCCACCAGCGGCCAGCTGTCGGACCGCTTCGACAAGGCGAAGCTGATGCGGGCGGTCAAATGGCTCGAACTCGGCATCATGCTGCTGGGCGCCTGGGGCTTTGCCCAGAAGAGCTTCCCGACGCTGCTGGTCTGCACGCTGCTGATGGGCACGCATTCCACGCTGTTCGGCCCGGCCAAGTACGCCTACCTGCCGCAGCACCTGGGGCCGCTCGAGATCGTAGCCGGCAACGGACTGGTCGAAATGGGGACGTTCGTCGCCATCCTGCTCGGAACGCTGATCGGGGGCGCGCTGATCGACACGGGCGTGAACGGACACCTGTACAGCGCGCTCACTTGCGTGGCGCTCGCCTGCGCCGGGGTGCTGACCAGCCAGCGCATCCCCGCTACGCCGCCGCCGGATCCGGGCCTGAAGATCGACTGGAACCCGATGCGCGTGACCTGGCGCAGCGTGCGGATCGCGCGCGAAAACCGCGCCGTGTTCCTGTCGCTGCTCGGCATCTCGTGGCTGTGGTTCTATGGCGCGCTGCTGCTGACGCACTTCGCCCCGTTCGCGAAGGTCTCGCTGGGAGGCGATCCGGCCGTGGCCAATGTGCTGGCCGGCGCCTTCACGCTGGGGATCGCCACCGGTTCGCTGGCGTGCGACCGCCTGTCGCGCCGGATGGTGGAGATCGGGCTGGTCCCGTTCGGTTCGATCGGGATGACCGTGTTCGGCATCGACATGTACTTCGCCTGCCGCGGGCTGCCGTACGGGCAGATGCAGGGGCTCGCGCAGTTCTTCGGACACGCCCGTCACTGGCGCATCCTGGCGGACCTGTTCCTGCTGTCGGCGTGCGCCGGGCTGTACAGCGTGCCGCTGTACGCGCTGATCCAGACGCGCTGCGCGCCCACGCACCGGGCCCGGATCATCGCCGCCAACAACATCGTCAACGCGCTGTTCATGATCGTCGCGGCCATGTACGCGGTCGTGATGCTCGACCTGGTCGGTCTGAGCATACCTGCGCTGCTGCTGTCGGCCGCCTTGCTGAACGCCGCGGTGGCGGCGTACATCTACGGGCTGATGCCCGAGTTCCTGCTGCGCTTCCTGTCGTGGATGCTGGTGCACTCGATCTACCGGATCCGCACGCAGGGGGCCTGGCGCATCCCCGAACGGGGCGCCGCGCTGATCGTGTGCAACCACGTTTCGTTCGTCGATGCGCTGCTGCTGATGGCGATCAGCCCGCGCCCGATCCGGTTCGTGATGGACGTGACGATATTCCGGCTGCCGGTGTTGTCGTGGCTGTTCCGCCAGGTGCGGGCCATCCCGATCGCGTCGGCCCGGGTCGACCCGGCCCTGATGGAGCGCGCCTTCGAGCAGGTGTCCGAGGCGCTGCGCGCCGGGCAACTGGTGTGCATCTTCCCCGAGGGGCGCATCACCGATAACGGCGACATGTACCCGTTCCGGCCGGGAGTGACGCGCGTGCTGGAACGCGATCCGGTGCCGGTGGTGCCGGTGGCGTTGCGGGGGCTGTGGGGCTCCGTGTTCAGCCGGGCCCCTGGCGCGCCGTGGCCGATCCGGATCCTGCACCGGATCTTCGTGCCGCTGGGAATCGAAGTGGGCGACGCGCTCGAACCGGCGGCGGCGACGCCGGCCGAGCTTCAGCAGCAGGTGGCCGCCCTGCGCGGCGCCTGGCGCTAGCTTCTCGCCCCTCTCCCGCCTGCGGGAGAGGGGCGGGGGTGAGGGCGCGGACTTCGCCCGCTCGATCACGCGGTTCTCGTACGTGCTCCCTCGGGTCGACCACATCCCGGTAAGCTTGCGCACATGTCCGGTTCAACCTTCGGCCAGCTGCTGTGCGTGACCAATTTCGGCGAATCGCACGGCGCCGCCATCGGCTGCGTGGTCGACGGCTGCCCGCCGGGGCTGCCGCTGTCGGAAGCCGACCTGCAGCCGGACCTCGACCGCCGCAAGCCCGGCACCTCGCGCCACGTCACGCAGCGGCGCGAATCGGATCGGGTCGAGATTCTGTCGGGCCTGTACGAAGGGCACACCTCGGGCACGCCGATCGCCCTGTTGATTCGCAACGAGGACGCCCGCGGCGGCGACTACGCGGAGCTGGCCCGGACCTTTCGACCGGGCCACGCGGACTACACGTACTGGCGCAAGTACGGAGTGCGCGACCCGCGCGGCGGTGGCCGCTCCTCGGCGCGCCTGACGGCGCCGATGGTGGCGGCCGGCGCGATCGCGCGCAAGTGGCTCGGGCAGACCTTCGGCATGCGCATTCGCGGCCACCTGCAGCAGCTGGGCGATCTGCCCGTGCCGTTCGAATCGTGGGATGTGGTCGACGCCAATCCTTTCTTCGCCGCCAGCCTCGATTGCGTGCCGCAGCTGGAGGCCAGGATGGACGCCCTGCGGCGCAGCGGGGACTCGTGCGGCGCGATCGTGCGGGTGGTCGCGTCCGGGATGCCGGCCGGGCTGGGCAGCCCGCTGTACGACAAGCTGGATGCGCGCATCGCCTACGCGATGATGGGAATCAACGCGGTCAAGGGCGTCGAGATCGGGGTGGGGTTCGCAGCGGCGTCCCAGCCCGGCAGCACGCACGGTGACGAGCTCACGCCCGACGGCTTCGCTTCGAACAACGCCGGCGGAATTCTGGGCGGCATCTCGACCGGGCAGGACATCGAGGTGCGGCTGGCGCTGAAGCCGACGTCCAGCATCCGGTTGCCGCGCCGTTCGGTCGATCTGCAGTACCGCGCGGTCACGGTCAGCACGCAGGGCCGTCACGATCCGTGCGTCGGAATCCGCGCCACGCCGATCGCCGAGGCGATGCTGGCCCTGGTGCTGATGGACCAGGCCCTGCTGCAGCGGGCCCAGAACGCCGACGTGCGACACGAATTGGCGCCACTTCCGGCTTCCGCGCGCTGACGCGCGCTACGGGGAGCGCGCACCCTCCGAAGCGCGCAAAGCGCGCGAAGGAGGGTGGCATAATTCACAGTCCACTCCGAACCGGGATTCGCAGGCGCATGGCCGGGCCGCGCACGCTGTACGACAAACTGTGGGACGAGCACGTCGTTCGCGTCGAGCCCGATGGCACCACGCTGCTCTACATCGACCGGCACCTGGTCCACGAGGTGACGAGCCCGCAGGCGTACGAGGGCCTGCGGCTGGCGGGGCGCCGGCCCTGGCGCGCCTCGTCGATCGTCGCCACCGCGGACCACAACACGCCCACGCGCGGCTGGGACAGCGGCCTCGACGGCATCGCCGACACGGTTTCGCGCGAGCAGATCGTCACGCTGGACGCCAACATCGAGCGCTTCGGCGCGGCCGCCTATTTCCCGTTCCGCGACCGGCGCCAGGGCATCGTGCACGTGATCGGGCCCGAGCTGGGCGCCACGCTGCCGGGGATGACGGTGGTGTGCGGCGATTCGCACACCGACACGCATGGGGCGCTGGGGGCGCTCGCGTTCGGCATCGGCACATCCGAGGTGGAGCACGTGCTGGCCACGCAGACGCTGCTGGCCAGGAAGGCGCTGAACCTGCTGGTCCGCATCGAGGGGCCGCTCAGCCCGGGCGTCACGTCCAAGGACCTCGTGCTCTGCCTGATCGGCGGCATCGGCACTGCGGGTGCCACCGGATGCGCGATCGAATTCGGCGGCAGCACGGTGTGGGAGCTGTCGCTGGAAGCGCGCATGACCCTGTGCAACATGGCGATCGAAGCGGGCGCGCGCGCCGGCATGGTGGCGGTGGACCAGCGCACCATCGATTACGTGCGCGGCCGCCCGTTCGCGCCGACCGGCCGGCAATGGGACGCGGCAGTGGCCCATTGGCGCACGCTGCATTCGGACCGGGACGCGCGCTTCGACCGCGTGGTGCCGATCGATGCGAGCCGGATTGACCCGCAGGTGACGTGGGGTACTTCGCCAGAAATGGTGTGCGCGATCGGGGGCTCGGTGCCGGATCCGGCCCGCGAGAACGACCCGGTGCGGCGTGCCGGCATCGAGCGGGCGCTCCAGTACATGGGCTTGACGCCGGGCGTGCCGATCACGGACATCCGGATCGACAAGGTGTTCATCGGCTCCTGCACCAACTCGCGCATCGAGGACCTGCGCGAGGCGGCCAGGGTGGTGCAGGGCCGGCACGTGGCGGCCTCGGTGCGGCAGGCGTTGGTGGTGCCCGGTTCGGGGCTGGTGAAAGCGCAGGCCCAGGCCGAGGGACTGGATCGGGTGTTCGTGCAGGCCGGGTTCGAATGGCGCGAGCCGGGCTGCTCGATGTGCCTGGGCATGAACGAGGACCGCCTGGGACCGGGCGAGCGTTGCGCGTCCACCTCGAACCGCAACTTCGAGGGCCGCCAGGGAGCCGGGGGGCGCACCCACCTGGTCAGCCCTGCGATGGCCGCGGCGGCGGCCCTGGCCGGCCGCTTCGTCGACGTCAGGCAGATCCGCTGATGCAGACATTCACGCAGCACACGGGCCTGGTAGCGCCGCTGGACCGCGCCAACGTCGACACCGATCAGGTCATTCCGAAGCAGTTCCTGAAATCGATCCGTCGCACCGGCTTCGGAGCCAACCTGTTCGACGAGTGGCGCTATCTCGACCACGGTGAACCGGGCCAGGATCCATCGGCGCGCCGTCCGAATCCGAATTTCGTTCTGAACCTGCCGCGCTACCGGGGGGCCTCGATCCTGCTTGCGCGCCGCAATTTCGGGTGCGGGTCCAGCCGCGAGCATGCGCCCTGGGCGCTGCAGGAATTCGGCTTCCGGGCGCTGATCGCGCCCAGCTTCGCCGATATCTTCCACGGCAACTGCCTCAGAAACGGGCTGCTGCCGGTGGTGCTGCCGGAGGAGGCGGTCGATCGCCTGTTCGTGCAGCTGGAGGCGCAGCCGGGCTTTCGCCTGACCGTGGATCTGGGCGGGCAGACCGTCGCCACCGAAAACGGCACCGTCTTTCGCTTCGAGGTCGACGCGTTTCGCCGGCAATGCCTTCTGAACGGGTGGGACGACATCTCGCTGACGCTGCGCCACAAGGACGAGATCCAGGCCTTCGAGGACGCGCGGCTGGCGAGGATGCCCTGGCTGGCGGCCGCGCGCTCCCCGCTGCGGGACGCGCAATGACGCTGGCGCGCATCGCGATCCTGGCCGGCGATGGTATCGGTCCCGAAGTGGTGGCCGAGGCGGTGCGCGTGCTGAAGGCGGCCCGCCTCGACGGCCTGCAGTTCGAGTTCAGCCAGGCCCCGATCGGCGGGGCTGCGCTCGACGCGCACGGCGACCCCCTGCCGCCGCAGTCGCTGGCGGCGGCGCGGGCGGCCGACGCGATCCTGTTCGGAGCGGTCGGGGATCCGCGCTTCGATGCGGCTCCGCGCGCCAAACGGCCCGAGCAGGGGCTGCTTCGTTTGCGCAAGGAGCTCCGCCTGTTCGCGAACCTGCGGCCGGCCACCGTATATGCGGGATTGGAGGCGGCCTCGACGCTGAAGCCGGAGGTCGTCGCGGGGCTGGATCTGCTGATCGTGCGCGAGTTGACCGGAGATATCTATTTCGGACAGCCGCGCGGTATCCGGGTGCTGCCGGGGGGCGAGCGGGAGGGTTTCGACACGATGCGCTACGCGGAGAGCGAGATCCGGCGCATCGCCCGCGTCGCCTTCGAGGCGGCCCGCGGACGGTCGCGGCGCGTGTGCTCGGTCGACAAGGCCAACGTTCTGGAGACCACACAGTTGTGGCGCGATGTCGTCACCGAAGTCGGGGCCGGATACCCGGATGTCCGGCTTACCCACATGTACGTGGACAATGCCGCCATGCAGCTGGTTCGTGCGCCGCGCCAGTTCGACGTGATGCTGACCGGCAACATGTTCGGCGATATCCTGTCCGACGAGGCCTCGATGCTGACCGGATCGATCGGTATGCTGCCGTCGGCATCGCTCGACGAGAACGGCAAGGGGCTGTACGAGCCGATCCACGGTTCGGCGCCGGACATCGCGGGCAAGGGAGTCGCCAACCCGCTGGCGACCATCCTGTCGGCAGCGATGATGCTGCGCTACTCGTTCAAGAACGAGGCGGGAGCGGCGCGCATCGAACAGGCCGTCGCCAGCGTGCTGAATGCGGGCGCGCGCACGGCCGACCTGGCGGGCGGCACGCAGCCGGCGCTCGGCACGCGGGCCATGGGCGATCGGGTGATCGAGGCATTGCAGTGATGAAGCGAGTCTCAAGGCCGGCAGCTCCCGAGCGCATGCGTCGTGCGCCCTCACCCCCCGCTTGGCCGGGCGTGGCCCGGCTGCGCAGGGCAAGCCCGGCCCTCTCCCGCAAGCGGGAGAGGGGAGATTCTCAATGTCAGCTGGGTTCCGGCGCGTGCATCGCTCGCCCTCACCCCCGGCCCCTCTCCCGCAAGCGGGAGAGGGGAGATTTGTGAGAAAGATGTGATCGGTCGGGTCGGTTTCGTCGGCTGGCGCGGAATGGTCGGCTCGGTTCTGATGGAGCGCATGGCGAGCGAGCGCGATTTCGAGCTGTTCCAGTCGCGCTTCTTCAGCACCTCCAGCCGCGGGGCGGCCGCTCCGGCGGTGGCCGGCGGCGAGGCGCGGCTGAACGATGCGCACGACGTGAAGGCGCTGAGCGAGTGCGACGCGATCATCACCTGCCAGGGCGGCGATTACACCGCCGCGATCCATCCGAAGCTGCGCGCCAGCGGCTGGAACGGCTACTGGATCGATGCCGCCTCCTCGCTGCGGATGAGCGAGCACGCGATCATCGCGCTCGACCCGGTGAACCTGGGCGTGATCCGCGACGGCCTGGCGCGCGGGGTGCGCGACTTCATCGGCAGCAACTGCACGGTCGGCCTGATGCTGCTGGCGATCGACGGGCTGCTGAAAGCGGGCCTGGTCCAGTGGATCAGCGCGATGACCTACCAGGCCGCCTCGGGGGCCGGCGCGCAGAACATGCGCGAGCTGCTGCAGCAGATGGGAATCGTTTACGATGCGGTCCGCGACCAGCTGGCCGACCCGGGCTCGGCCATCCTGGACATCGACCGGTCGGTCACCCAGGCTTTGCGCTCCGAGCGGCTGCCCCAGGAGCAGTTCGGAACGGCCCTGGCGGGCAACCTGATCGCCTGGATCGACCGCGACCTGGGCCATGGCGTCAGCCGCGAGGAATGGAAGGCGGGGGCGGAGGCCAACAAGATCCTCGGGCTGCCGTCAATGGGCCAGCCGGGCTCGATAATCGTCGAGGGGATTTGCGTGCGCGTGGGGTCCATGCGCTGCCACAGCCAGGCCCTGACGATCAAGCTGTCGCGGGACCTGCCGCTGGCGGAGCTGGAAGCGCTGATCGGCGGGGCCAATCGCTGGGTGGAGGTGGTGCCGAACCGGCGCGAGGATACGATCCGGTCGCTGGCGCCCGCCGCCGTCAGCGGGCGGCTGCAGATCCCGATCGGCCGGCTGCGCAAGCTGGCCATGGGAGGGGAGTACCTTTCGGCTTTCACAGTGGGCGATCAGCTGCTGTGGGGAGCGGCCGAGCCACTGCGTCGGATGGTGAGGATTCTGCTTGATCGCCTGGATTGACCGTCGGGTCCCGCCCAGCTCAGCCGACCGGGCTGCGAGGCCGGACGCATACTTCGAAACCACATGTTGCGGGTAGTTCTAAACTTGCGCGCGTAAGTGTCTGATGTTATTTTCGAAAACCCTGTATTCCGATGTTGAGGGGGCCCCCGTGCCGTCGGACCAATTTCGGGCAGCGCATCGATCTTTTGCGTGTGCCGGCGCAATAGTTTTTTCTCTTGGCCTCGTGGCCGTTGTCGGCGACGCAACTGCGGCCGGCCTCGGTCGCCTGAACGTGCAATCAGCGCTCGGGCAGCCGCTGCGAGCGGACGTCGAAGTGCCTTCGGTCGGCCCGGACGAAGCGGCCACGCTGCAGGTGCGGCTGGCGCCTCAGACGGCGTTCCGCCAGGCCAACCTCGAGTTCAATCCCGCCTTGACCCAGTTGCGCTTCGACCTGGAAGCGCGCGCCGACGGCACCTACGTCGTGCACGTGACTTCGGCGCAACCGGTCAACGAGCCATTCCTGGATCTGCTGCTGGAGTTGAGCTGGTCGACCGGGCGGGTTCTGCGCGAGTACACGGTGCTGCTCGATCCGCCGGCGTTGAAGACGGCGCCGGAAGTCGTGGCGCCGGTCGCGGCCCAGCCCGCGCCCGTGGCGCCGCCGAGCCCGCCGACCCCCGTGGTGGCCGAAGCGGCGCTGCCTGCGCCCCAACCCGCAGTGGCGGCGCCTGCGCCGCAGGCTGCCGCGCCCGCGCCGCAGCCCGCCGCCGCTCCGGAGCCGACCCCGGCGCCCGCACCGGCGCCGGTCGCGGCCGCTCCGAAGCCAGCCCCGGCCGCCAAGCCGGCTCCCGCCCCGGTACCCGTGGAGAGCCAGGCCGCGACCAGCTACAAGGTCAAGTCGGGTGACACGCTGGGACAGATCGCGCAGGCCAACAAGTCGGCCAGCGTCTCGCTCGACCAGATGCTGGTGGCCCTTTTGAAGGCCAATCCGAGCGCGTTCATCAACAACAACGTGAATCTGGTATTGGCGGGACGCACACTGACGATCCCGTCCGACAGCGAGATCCGTGCGGTCGATCCGGCCGACGCGCATCGCGAAGTGGTCGCGCAGGCGTCCGACTTCGCCGCCTACCGCAGCCGCCTGGCCCAGGTCGCTGCCGCCGCACCGGCGCCCGCTCCGGCCGCGCCCAAGAGCGCGGTGCAGGGCAAGGTGACCGCCAAGGTCGAGGAAAAAGGCGCACCGCCCAAGAGCGGGGACCAGTTGAAGATCGCCAAGGCCGAGGCCGCCGCATCGGCGTCGAACCAGGCGGCCGACGAGGCGCAAATGCGCCAGCGCATGCTCAAGGAAGAGCAGACGCGCGCCGAGGCGCTGAAGAAGACCAACGAGAAGCTCGCCAAGGAACTGGAAGTTGCGAGCAAGGCTGCACTGCTTGCGCAGCAGCAAGCCAAGGCAAAGGCCGACGCCGAGCAGTTGAAGGCCGAGGCGGCCGCTGCCAAGGCCAAGGCGGAGGCGGACGCCGCCAAGGCCAAGGCCGATGCGGCCGCTGCCAAGGTCAAGGCGCAGGCCGACCAGGCTGCAGCCAAGGCGAAGTCCGAAGCGGACGCCGCCAAGGCGAAGGCCGATGCGGTCGCGGCGGTCAAGGCGAAGTCGGACGCGGAAGCGGCCGCACGCGCGAAGGCGGAAGCCGACAAGCTGGCAGCTGCCTCCAAGAAGCCCGAAACGACGCCGGTTGCGCCGCCGACCGTTGCCAAGGCCGAAGCGCCGGAGAAACCGGCTGCGCCCATGGCGGGCGGTGGCGAAAGCGTTCTCGATCAGCTCACTTCCGCGCCGGTGCTGGGCGGGCTGGGCGTGGTGCTGCTGGCGGCGCTGGTCGGAATCAACTTCTATCGGAAGAAGAAGGTCGAGCGGGGCGATCAGTTCAAGTCGACGGTGGACGGGATGCGCGCCAATTCGCTGTTCGGCGCCACCGGTGGACAGAGTGTCGACACCGGTGCGACCAGCACCTTCAACTCCAGCTTCATTCCGGCCGCCTCTCAGCTCGATTCGAACGAGGTGGATCCGGTGGCCGAGGCCGATGTCTACATCGCCTATGGTCGCGAGGAGCAGGCCGAGGAAATCCTCAAGGAAGCGTTGCGCCTTCAGCCCGACCGCATGGGCGTGCGCGTGAAGCTGCTCGAGATCTATTCCCGCCGCGGCGACAAGGCCGCCTTCGCCACGTTGGCGCAGGATCTGCATGACCGCTCCGGCGGGGCCGGCGAGGAGTGGGACCGGGCTGCCAAGCTGGGCCGTTCGCTGGATCCGGCCAATCCGCTGTTCGCGGGCGGCGCGGGCGCAGCCGAGTCTGCCCATGGACCGATCACCGACATGCGCATTCCGGCCGGCGCCGGCGAGAGCCGGAGCGCCACGGCGGGTGCGTTCGCTTCGGTCGAATCGACCCAGCCGTTGAACGATGCAACCCAGCTGATGGGCCCCGAGACGACCACCCGCGCGACATCCCAGCCAACCGGGACGACCGTGCTCGGGGCCACGGGGTCTACACGGATGGGTGGCGATTCCAAGATGGGCGGCGACACCAAGCTGCCGGTGGACTCGCAGGTGGGCCCAACCACGCGTGGCCCGGCGGTGCCGCGGAGCGAGCCACCCAAGACGTCCAGCGGCGCGCCCACGCTTCCGATGGACGAATCGGTCAAACCGCTGAGCGGCATCGACTTCGGCGCGCTGGACTTCGATCTGGGCCCGACCAAGACCGGCGCTGACGGCGCTGCGACCGTACTGATGTCGGTTCCCGAGGAACACGAAGCCTCGCCGGCGAAAGGGGCGCGCGGCCAGGAGCCGCCGACCGTGCCGTCGATCGATCTGATGTTCGAGCCGACGTCGCCGACGCCGCGCCGGGCTGGGCCGCCGACCGCGACCGGATCGGTGCCGATGCCGGAAATCGACCTGAACCTGCCCACGCTGGGGCCGGCCTCGCGTCCGGGCCAGGCGCCTTCGTCGCTGGAAGAAGCGCTGTCACGGCCGACGCTGCTGGGCGCGGTGGGCGCGTTGCCGGACGAACAGGCTTCGCGGCTGACGTCCAATACCGACCAGGCCACCGTGCCGCTGATCGACTTCGACCTGTCGGGCACCGAGACCACGCTGTCGGGCCGCCGTACCGAGACGCAGGCGGGCACTCCGCTGGCGTCGCAGATGGCGACCAAGCTGGATCTCGCGCGCGGCTACATCGACCTGGGCGTCAAAGACGGTGCGCGCGAACTGCTCGAGGAAGTGATGCGGGACGGAACGCGCGAGCAGCGCCAGCAGGCGGTCGAGCTGATCAAGATGGTCGAGGCCTGACCGCGCGCCGGCCGTTGCACCCGCTGCTGCGGAGCCGTTCCGAGCTAACTTGACGCGCATCGCACTGGGCCTCGAATACGACGGGGCCCGGTTCGCCGGCTGGCAGACTCAGAAGGACGGCTCCGGTATACAGGACGCGGTCGAATCCGCGCTGCGGTCCTTCGTCGGACAGCCCGTGCCGGTGGTGTGCGCCGGTCGCACCGACGCCGGCGTGCACGCCACCGGGCAGGTGGTCCACCTGGACAGCCCGGTGCAGCGCCAGACGTCGGCCTGGGTGCGCGGCGTCAACCGTTTCCTGCCCCGCACCGTCGCGATCCGCTGGGCGCGCGAAGTCCCGGACGAGTTTCACGCGCGCTTCAGCGCGGTCGGTCGCACCTACGAGTACTGGATCCTGAACGATCCGGTGCGCTCGGCGCTGCACGAGCATCGCACCGGCTGGGTGTTCCGGCCGCTCGACGTGGCCGCCATGCAGGGCGCGGCGCGGGCGCTGCTCGGCACCCACGACTTTTCCTCGTTCCGCTCGGCCGAATGCCAGGCGGCCTCGCCGGTGCGCGAGGTGCGCCAGCTCGAACTGCAGCGCCTGGGCCGGCTGGTGCGGGTGCAGGTCACGGCCAACGCGTTCCTGCACCACATGGTGCGCAATCTGGTGGGCACGCTCGTTGCGATCGGGGTCGGGCGCCATCCGCCGCAGTGGGCAGGCGACGTGCTTGCCGCGCGCGACCGCGCGGCGGCGGCACCGACGTTTGCCGCCGTCGGCCTTTACCTGACGCGGGTCGAGTACGATCGGGCGCTCGATCTGCCGGATGGGGCCGAGGTGGAGATGCCGTGGCGGGCGTGACGAGAACCCGGATAAAGATCTGCGGACTGACGCGGCCGCAGGACGTGACGGCGGCCGTGCGGCTGGGCGTCGATGCGGTCGGATTCGTCTGTTACTCGCAAAGTCCCCGATTCGTTCCGCCCGAACGGCTGGCCGCGCTGGCGGACCATGCGGGCGCATTCGTGACGCCGGTGCTGCTGTTCGTGAATGCCGCGGCGGACCAGGTCCGGCAGGCGCTGCAGGCGGTTCCCCATGCGCTGCTGCAGTTTCACGGCGACGAGTCGCACGCCGATTGCGCCGGCTACGGGCACGCCTACCTTCGTGCGGTTCCCATCTCGGAGGGCATCGATTTGTTAGACTGGGAAAAACGTTACCCGACCGCAACGGCGCTGCTGGCGGACACGCCGAGCGCCGGCTACGGCGGCAGCGGGCGGTCATTCGACTGGGACGAATTGCCGGGCGCGGAGCGCCGCGCCAGGCCGCTGATCCTGGCGGGCGGCCTGGATGCCTCGAACGTCGGCGCCGCGATCCGCGCCGCCCGGCCCTTCGGGGTCGACGTCAGCAGCGGCGTCGAGGCGGAGCGAGGGGTCAAAAGCGAGGCGCTGATGCGCGAATTCGTGGCTGCGGTGCGCGCCGCCGATCTGGTGTCCTGAGTCTGAAGCGATAACCCATGAAACCCTATGAATTGCCGGATGCCGAGGGCCACTTCGGGCCCTACGGAGGCACGTTCGTCGCCGAGACGCTGATGCACGCGCTGCAGCAGCTGCGCGAGGCGTACGCACAATGCCGTGCCGATCCGCAGTTCCAGCAGGAACTGAACTACGAGCTGGAGCACTACGTGGGGCGGCCGAGCCCCATTTATCACGCCCGCCGCTGGAGCCAGGAGCTGGGCGGGGCCCAGATCTACCTGAAGCGGGAGGACCTGAACCACACCGGCGCCCACAAGGTCAACAACACGGTCGGCCAGGCCTTGGTGGCGCGGCGCATGGGCAAGCGGCGCGTAATCGCGGAAACCGGTGCCGGGCAGCACGGGGTGGCGACCGCAACCGTGGCGGCGCGTTATGGCATGAAATGCGTCGTGTATATGGGCTCGGAGGACATGGGTCGCCAGGCCGCCAACGTGTACCGGATGAAACTGCTCGGGGCGGAGGTGGTGCCGGTCGAGAGCGGCTCGCGCACGCTGAAGGACGCGCTGAACGAAGCGATGCGCGACTGGGTGACCCACGTCGAAGGCACGTTTTACATCATCGGCACCGTGGCCGGCCCGCACCCGTATCCGATGATGGTGCGCGATTTCAACTCGGTGGTCGGCAAGGAATGCCTGCAGCAGATGCCCAGGATCGCCGGCCGCCAGCCGGATTGCGTGATCGCGTGCGTCGGCGGCGGCAGCAACGCGATGGGCATCTTCTACGACTACATCGGGCTGGAGCAGGTCAAGCTGGTCGGCGTCGAGGCGGCCGGGGAAGGCCTGGCGAGCGGACGGCACGCGGCCAGCCTGCAGTGCGGCAAGCCCGGCGTGCTGCACGGCAACCGCACCTACCTGCTGCAGGACGAGCAGGGCCAGATCCAGGCCACGCACAGCGTCAGCGCCGGCCTGGACTATCCGGGCGTGGGTCCCGAGCACGCCTGGCTCAAGGACACGGGGCGCGCGGAGTACGTGGGGGCCACGGACGCCGAGGCGTTGCGCGCGTTTCACGACTGCTGCCGGATCGAAGGGATCATCCCGGCTCTCGAATCGAGCCACGCGCTGGCGCACGCGGTGCGGCTCGCGCCAACGCTTCCGAAGGACCGCATCCTGCTGGTCAACCTGAGCGGCCGGGGCGACAAGGACCTTCACATCGTCGCCGAGGCGGGCGCATTGGAGTTCTACTGCCGCCCGTCGTGCCGCGAGGCCAGCCGGGCGTACTTCGGGAAGCGCTGATGTCGCGCATCGAACAACGCTTCGCCCGTCTGCACTCGCAGGGCCGCACCGGGCTGATTCCATACGTGACGGCCGGCGACCCCTCGCCGCGGACGACGGTGCCCCTGATGCATGCGCTGGCCAGGGCGGGCGCGGACGTGATCGAGCTGGGGGTGCCGTTTTCCGACCCGATGGCCGACGGTCCGGTGATCCAGAGGGCCTCGGATCGCGCGATCCACCAGGGCGTCGGCCTGCCGGATTGCCTGAACTTCGTGGCCGAGTTCCGGCGCACCGATGCGACCACCCCGGTCGTGCTGATGGGTTACGCCAATCCGATCGAACGGATGGGAATCGAGCGCTTCACGCAGCTGGCGTCGGAGGCCGGGGTCGACGGCGTGCTGGTGGTGGATTACCCGCCCGAGGAGTGCGCGGATCTGGCGGCGCGGCTGCGCGCGCACAGCATCGATCCGATCTTCCTGCTGGCGCCGACCTCGAGCGATGCCCGCATCGAGCAGGTTGCGCGGGTGGCCAGCGGATACGTGTACTACGTCAGCCTGACCGGCATCACCGGGGCCGGCCATCTGGATGTGGCTGCCGTGGCCGATCGGATACCATCGATCCGCGAGCGCGTGCGCCTGCCCGTGGGCGTCGGATTCGGAGTCAAGGATGCCGCCAGCGCCCAGGCCATCGGGCGGGTGGCCGACGCGGTCGTGATCGGCAGCCGCGTGATCCAGGCGATGGAGGACGCGGGCCCGGAACAGGCGGTGCATGCGGCCGCCTCGTTCGTGGCGTCGATCCGGAGCGCGCTGGATGCGCGTCCGAGTGCGGGGATGGCCGTCAGCGGGGGAGGGAATTCATGAGCTGGATCGACAAGCTGCTGCCGCCTCGCATCAAGCAGGGCGGTTCGCGCAAGACGGTGCCCGAGGGCGTCTGGACCAAATGCCCGGGTTGCGAAGCGGTTCTGTACAGCGCGGAGCTGGAGCGCAGCCTGCAGGTCTGCCCGACCTGCTCCCATCACCTCAGGATCCGCACGCGCGAGCGGCTCGACGCGCTGCTCGATCCGGAAGGCCGCTACGAAATCGGCCAGGAGATCATCCCGGTCGACACGCTGCGGTTCAAGGACGCCCGCAAGTACGCGGAGCGGATCCAGGACGCGATGCAGGCCACCGGCGAAACCGATGCGATGGTGGTGATGGGCGGGGCGATCCGCGCCATACCGGTCGTGGTGGCCGCGTTCGAATTCGAGTTCATGGCCGGGTCGATGGGCTCGGTGGTCGGAGAGCGCTTCGTGCGCGGGGCCCAGACCGCGCTGGAACAGAAGGTCCCGTTCATATGCTTCACGGCCAGCGGCGGGGCACGCATGCAGGAAGGGCTGCTGTCGCTGATGCAGATGGCCAAGACCACGGCCATGGTGGCGCGGCTGGCGGAGGCGCGGCTGCCGTTCCTGACGGTGCTGACCGACCCGACCACGGGCGGCGTATCGGCCAGTTTCGCGTTCGTCGGCGACATCGTGATCGCGGAGCCGAAGGCCCTGATCGGCTTCGCCGGTCCGCGCGTGATCGAGCAGACCGTGCGCGAAAAGCTGCCGGAGGGATTCCAGCGCGCCGAGTTCCTGCTTCAGCACGGCGCCATCGACATGATCGTGGACCGCCGTGAGATGCGCGACGAGCTGGCCCGCTTGCTGGCGCTGCTGCTGCGGCAGCCGATCGACGCGATTGCATAGGTAATGGTGCTCGACGAGTGGCTGCAGCGCATCGAGCGCCTGCACCATCGGCCCATCGAGATGGGCCTTGCGCGCGTGCGCCAGGCGGCGCAGCGGCTGGACCTGCGCCTTGCCTGCCCGAGCATCGTGGTGGCCGGCACCAACGGCAAGGGCTCGACCTGCGCGATGCTGGACGGCATATTGCGGGCGGCCCGCTACCGGGTCGGGCGCTACAGCTCGCCGCACCTGCTGCGCTTCAACGAGCGGGCCATCATCGACGGATCGCAAGCTTCGGACGAAGTCCTGATCGAGCAGTTCGAGGCGGTTGAACAGGCGCGCGGCGACGTCTCGCTCACCTATTTCGAATTCACGACGCTGGCGGTGCTGCGTCTGTTCGCGGCCCAGCGGCTGGACGCGGCGGTGCTGGAGATCGGCCTGGGCGGGCGCCTGGACGCGGTGAACCTGATCGAGGCGGACTGCTCGGTCGTCACCTCGATCGGGCTGGACCACGCCGACTACCTGGGGTCGACGCGCGAGAGCGTGGCGTTCGAAAAGGCCCATGTCTACCGCGCCGGCCGGCCGGCCATCTGCTCCGATCCGAACCCGCCGGCGTCGCTGCTCGAATACGCCCGCACCATCGGCGCCGACCTGCGTGTGCTCGGTCGCGACTTCGAGGCGATCGGCTTCGAGCAGCCCGCGGGGCCGCCACGGCAGTGGACCTACCGGGGGCCGACGATCCGGCGCGCCGCGCTGCCGATCCCGAGCCTGCGCGGGCAGCACCAGTTGCGCAACGCCGCCGGTGCGATCGCCGCGCTGGAGGCGCTGGAGCGGCAACTGCCGGTCAGTCAGCAGGCGGTACGCGAAGGCCTGCTGCGGGCGAGCATCGACGGGCGCTTCCAGGTGCTGCCGGGCCGACCGGCGGTCATCCTGGACGTGGCCCACAACCCCCAGGCTGCCGAGGCGCTGGCCCGGACGTTGGGCGAGCATCCCTGCGCAGGGCGGACCCACGCCGTGTTCGCGATGCTGCGGGACAAGGACGTGGCGGGCGTGGTGGCGCAGATCGGGCCCCGCATCGACCGGTGGTACCTGGCGCCGACCGGAGGCGCGCGCGGGCTGGATTCGCAGACGCTGGAGTCGATTGTGCGGTCCGAGGCGGGCTCGGCCGGCTGCTTCGAGGAGCGCTTCGAGTCGGTGAGCGCGGCGCTCGAATCAGCGCGGGCCGCTGCGCAACCCGATGATAGAATTCTGGTGTTCGGATCTTTCGTCACCGTCGCAGACGCGATGCGTGAGTTGCAGCAAGGAAGGCAGGAGCCGAGGGGCTCGGATTTGGGATGAAATGGGCGTTCTGGCGGCGCCGTAAGCCGCGCGCGACCGAGCCGGGACGGACCGACCCAAGAAAAGGCGGGGCGGGTGACCGCTTCGACGAAGCGGGTTCCGAAGAAGGCGGCCTGGATCTGGCCCAGGCGGCGCGGCTGCGGGTGCGGATGCGCCGCCGCCTGATCGGGGCCGCTGCGCTGCTGCTGGGGACGGCGGTGGTGGTGCCGATGATGCTGGATCCGGCGCCACGCCCGCTGCCGGACAACATACCGATCGACATTCCGAGCGAGCGGACACCGTTTGCGCCACGGCTTTCCCTGCCCACCGAACCGGCGTCGGCCACGACCGCGCCGCATGCGCCCGTTCGTGGCGGCGCCGAACCGGTCGACGAACCACCCGCCGCCGCGCCGAGCGCTCCGGCGGGCAAGCCGCCTCCCGCGCCAGGCGCTTCGGCGGGCGCTCCGCCGGCCGGGTCGGAGGCGGGGCATTGGTTCGTGCAGGCTGCGGCCCTGTCCAGCGAGAGCGCGGCCCGCCAGTTGTCCGAGCGGCTGTCCAAGGCCGGCATGTCGCCGTTCGTCGAGCGCACCGGAACGGGCCGCTCGGTGCTGTACCGGGTGCGCCTGGGACCGTATGCCTCGCGCGACCTGGCGGTCAAAGCCCGCCGGCACCTGCGCTCGCTGGGTGTCGGCTCCAACGTCGTGCGGGTCGAGCAGGCCGAGCGATGAACCTGTTCGACGCGTCGCTGCTGGCGTTGGCGCTGCTTTCGGTGATCGCGGGTGCGCTGCGAGGGTTCGTCAAGGAGCTGGTGGCGCTGGCGGGGTGGATTCTGGCCGTGGTGCTGGTGATGGGTTTTGCGGTCGACCTGGGCCGCAGCCTGCCGTTCAATCCGGGGTCGGACGGAGTGCGGACCGCGATCGGCGCGCTCCTGATCGTGCTGGCGTGCGTGCTGGGGGCAAACCTGCTCGGTCGACTGCTGCGGGCCGCGATGGCGGCGGCGCAGCTGGGCGGCCCGGACCGGGCGCTGGGGGCGCTGTTCGGAGTGGCCCGCGCGGCGGCGGTGTGGCTGCTGGTGGCGGTGGTCGTGATTCACGTCGGGCTTTCGCAACGCCCGTTCTGGAAATCCTCTCGGCTGGCCCCATATCTAGAGGCCGAGCTACGATTGATATCGCCTGAGCTAGGATCGTCGGCCCACTGGCCGCCGGTCGCGCCTGGAGTCTGAGATGTGCGGAATTGTCGGTGTCGTGTCGGCCAACCCTGTCAACCAGGTGCTGTATGACGCGCTGCTGCTGCTGCAGCACCGCGGCCAGGACGCGGCCGGCATCGCGACCGTGCACGGCAACCGCTTCCACATGTTCAAGGGCGCGGGCCAGGTGCGTGACGTGTTCAGGACCCGCAACATGCGCTCCCTGCCGGGCAGATCCGGCATCGCGCAGGTGCGCTATCCCACACAGGGCTCGGCCAGCGACTCGGAGGAGGCCCAGCCCTTCTACGTGAACGCCCCGTTCGGCGTCGCGTTGGCGCACAACGGCAACCTGACCAACTCGGACACGCTAAAGGAGGAGATGTTCCGGCGCGACCGGCGCCACATCAACACCAATTCGGACTCCGAAGTGCTGCTGAACGTTCTGGCGCACGAACTGCAGGTTGCCAGCAACGGGCTTTCGCTGGACCCGGATGCAATCTTCACCGCCGTGTCGGCGGTGCATCGGCGCGTGAACGGCTCGTACGCGGTGGTGGCCGAGATCGCCGGTTACGGGCTGCTGGCGTTTCGCGACCGCTTCGGCATCCGGCCGCTGTGCTTCGGCGCCCTGGAGACCGACCTGGGCACGGAATACCTGGTCGCGTCCGAATCGGTTGCGCTCGAGGGCCTGGGCTACCGCTTCGTGCGCGATGTCGCGCCGGGGGAGGCGGTCTTCATCGACTACGACGGGCGCTTCTTCTGCCGCCCGTGCGCCGACCAGGCCAGCCTGAATCCCTGCCTGTTCGAGTACGTGTATCTGGCTCGGCCGGATTCGCTGATCGACGGCGTTTCGGTCTACGGCGCGCGCCTGCGCCTGGGCGAATACCTGGCCGCGCGGGTCGCCGCCGAGCTGCGCACCGGCGAGATCGACGTCGTGATGCCGATCCCGGACTCGAGCCGGCCGGCCGCGATGCAACTGGCCACGCGGCTGGGCCTGAGCTACCGCGAGGGCTTCATCAAGAACCGCTATATCGGCCGCACCTTCATCATGCCCGGGCAGGCGGTGCGCAAGCGCTCGGTGCGGCAGAAGCTGAACGCGATCGGGGTCGAGTTCAAAGGCAAGAACGTGCTGCTGGTCGACGACTCGATCGTGCGCGGCACGACCAGCCAGGAGATCGTGCAGATGGCGCGCGAGGCCGGCGCCAACCGCGTGTTCTTCGCCTCCTCGGCCCCGCCGGTGCGCTTCCCCAACGTGTACGGAATCGACATGCCGACCCGGGCCGAGCTGATCGCGGCTTCGCGCACCGACGAGGAGATCCGCCGCGTGATCGGCGCCGATGCGCTGATCTACCAGAACATCGAGGATCTGAAGAGCGCGGTGCGCGACGGCAGCGCGCACCTGGACGGATTCGAGGCGTCGTGCTTCGATGGGGTCTACATCACGGGCGACGTGACGCCGGCCTACCTGGACCGCATCGAGCGCGCGCGCCTGGCGCCGCAGCTGAGCGAGGGCGGCGGGCTGTCGCAGCTGAGTCTGGCCATCGAATCGGCCGACTCGTGAGCATCGGATGAAGGAAGAACGCAGCGAGCCCGGGCTGCAGACGCGCGCGGTGCGCGCCGGATCGATGCGCACTTCGTTCAACGAGCACAGCGAGGCGCTTTTCCTGACCTCCAGCTTCGTGTTCGCCAGCGCGGGGCAGGCGGCGGCGCGGTTCGCCGGGCAGGAGGAAGGCTACGTCTATTCGCGCTTCTCGAATCCGACCGTGCGCATGTTCGAGCAGCGGCTGGCTTCGCTGGAGGGCGGGCAGGATTGCCTGGCCACCGCGTCCGGAATGTCGGCGATCCTGACCCTGTGCCTGGCCCACCTGAACGCCGGTGACCACGTGCTGTGCGGTTCCAACGTGTTCGGCGCCACCGTGCAGCTGTTCTCGAACCAGCTGGCCCGGTTCGGGATCGAGACGAGCTACGTGCAGGTCTCGGATCCGTCCGCCTGGCGGGCGGCAGCACGGCCGCGCACGCGGCTGATGTTCTGCGAGACGCCTTCCAATCCGATGATGGAAGTGGTCGATCTGGAAGCGTTTGCCGCGGCCGGGCGCGAGCTGGGGGCCTTGACCGTGGTCGACAACTGTCTCTGCACCCCGGTGCTGCAGCGTCCGCTGCGATTCGGCGTCGACGTCGTGATGCACACGGCCACCAAGTACCTGGACGGCCAGGGTCGCGTGCTGGGCGGGGCGCTGGTCGGACGCAGCGACTTCGTGCGCGAGACGCTGCTTCCGGTGCTGCGCACGACCGGCCCGGCCCTGTCGCCGTTCAACGCCTGGGTGGTGTTGAAGGGGCTGGAAACGCTGCCTTTGCGCGTCAAGGCCCAGTCGGCTTCGGCGCTGCAGCTGGCGCGCTGGCTGCAGTCGCACCCGGCGGTGGCGCGTGTCCAGTACACGGGGCTCGAATCGCATCCGCAGCACGCGCTGGCGCGGCGCCAGCAAAGCGGCTTCGGGGCGGTCGTGGCGTTCGAGCTCAAATCAGGGGAGGCCGACGCCCGCCAGCGCGCCTGGCGGCTGATCGACTCCGTCCGTTTGCTGTCGATTACCGCCAATCTGGGCGACACCCGCAGCACGATCACGCACCCGGCCACCACCACCCACGGCCGATTGACGCCGGAAATGCGCCAGCGCGCCGGGATTTCCGATTCGCTGGTTCGGATCGCGGTGGGACTGGAAGACGTGGAAGACCTGCAAGCCGATCTGCAGCAGGCGCTGGGACCCTGACGCAGGACAATGGGGCAGCGCGCTCAAAGTCCTAGCATAAGAGGGGTAGGCCGGGTCGATGGCGTGCGGCGTGAGGGCGGGTTAACCTGCCTTCGCATTCGTCCCGTCGACGGATCGATGCGGCCGCGGCAAGCAGGGCAGCCTGAGCATGACGAAAGTATCGGACGACATCAAGCTGGGTGACCTGGTGCGCCGGGCGGCCAGAGCGTTGACCCGGGCCGGGCTGGAACATCGGATCGACATCTATCGCGACATCGAGGTGGACGATCCGGCGGTTCAGAAGATGCTGGGCCGCCCGCACCGCGTTCGGGTGCGGATCAAGATCACGGCGCAAAGCCTGCTGTTCGACGAGCGCTCGCCGGTCGCCGCCAACGACACCGGCGGCGGCCCGCTGGAGAAGGTGAAAGTCTAGCGACGCGCGCGAACCCACTTTGTATGCGTGGGTGCAGCGCCCGCGCCGACTCGCTAGAATCGGCGCGCTGCTCAGGGCAGGCCGTTTCGAGCGACGTACGAAGGAGGTTCCACATGGATCGGACTAGGCGCAGGCTGGTTCAGGCAATCGGTGCATCGACGGCGGCCAGTTCGCTGCACAGCGCCTGGGCCGAACCGCGGGCCTTGGCCATTTCGCACCAGTTTCCGGGCGGCACCATCGACGAGGGCGATTTCCGGGATCGTCTGTGCCGCAAGTTCGCCGCCGAGGTCGAGCGGCGTACCTCCGGCGCCCTGAAGTTCACGATCTATCCGAACTCCTCGCTGATGAAAACCAAAGCCCAGATCAGCGCGCTGCGCAAGGGCGCACTGGACATCGGGCTGGTGCCGCTGCCGTACGCGGGCGGCGAGATCGTGGAGGCCAACATCGGGCTGATGCCGGGCGTGGTGTCCTCCTACGAGCAGGGGGCGTCGTGGAAAGAGCTGCCGGTCGGCCGGACACTGTCGGGCGTGCTGGCCGACAAGGGGATCATCATCCTGAGCTGGGTCTGGCAGGCCGGGGGTGTCGTGAGCCGCAGCCGGCCGATCGTCGAGCCGGAGGATGCCAAGGGATTGAAGGTGCGCGGCGGCAGTCCCGAAATGGAGATGGTGCTGAAAGCGGCCGGCGCGGCCGTGACCTCGGTGACGTCCGACGAGATCTATGCGGCGATGCAGACCGGCGTGCTGGACGCCGCGATGACCTCGTCCACCAGCCTGATCTCGTACCGTCTGGAGGAGGTGGCCAAGAATCTGACCACCGGCCGGGGCAAGGCCTACTGGTTCATGCTGGAACCGCTGCTGATATCGCGCAGCGTGTTCGAATCGCTGCCGAAGAACCAGCAGGACGTGATGCTGGCGGTGGGCGCCGGCCTGGAGAGCTTCGGCACCGAGGGAGCCAAGGCGGACGATCAGAAGGTCGCGACCGTCTACGAAAAGGCCGGCGGCAAGGCCTACGACCTGTCGGCCGCCACGGTCGGTCACTGGCGCGCGCTGGCGCGCGACACCGCATGGAAGGACTTCGCCGGGCGCTCCGAAAGCTGCGCGCGCCTGATGAAGCTGGCCGAACAGACGATGGCTTGAGTCTCGCGAGGGAGACGCCAGCATTTCGATGCTCGAACGGCTGTCGCGGGGGCTGGGGCTGATCAACCGCCTGCTGGCCGGCGTTTCGATGGCGGCCATGCTGGGCTCGGCCGGGATTCTCACCAGCAGCGTCGCTACGCGCTATTTCCTGAAGCTGGCGACCGACTGGCAGGACGAAGCTGCGGTGTTCCTGCTGGTGGGCGCCACCTTCCTGAGCGGCGCCTACGTGCAGGCGGGCCGCGGGCACATCGGGATCGGCGTGCTGGCGGGCCTGCTGTCGCCGCGCTGGAACCGAGTCCGCATGTGGCTGTGCGACCTGCTCAGCCTGCTGTTCTGCTCGTTCTTCGCCTGGAAGTCGTGGACGCTGCTGCTGGAGGCCGTGCGGGAGGGACAGACCACCGACTCGACCTGGGCGCCGCCGCTGTGGATTCCCTACGGACTGATGGCCGCCGGCATGACGGTGCTGTCGCTGCAGCTGGCGCTGCAGGTCGCCGGCTTCGGGCAGCCAGTGGGCGAGCGCCGGTGAACACCGGCGCGGTGGGCGCCGCCTATGGCGTCGCCACGCTGGTGCTGATGTTCACCGGGATGCCGATCGCCTTCGCGCTTGGCGCCACCGCGCTGCTGTTCATGCTGGCGCTGATGCCGTTTGCGGCGCTGGATATCGTCACCAAGAACGTGTACGAGGAACTGGCCAGCATCACGCTGCTGTCCATCCCGCTGTTCATCCTGAAGGGCGCCGCGATCGGCCGCTCGCGCGCCGGCGCCGATCTGTACGGCGCGGTGCATGCCTGGATGAACCGGATCCCCGGCGGACTGGGGATCGCGAACGTGTTCGCGTGCGCGCTGTTCGCGGCGATGGCCGGGTCGAGTCCGGCCACCTGCTCGGCGATCGGTTCGGCCGGGATCCCGGAAATGCGTTCGCGCGGCTACTCGGGACGCTTCGCGACCGGGATCATCGCGGCCGGCGGCACGCTGGGCATCCTGCTGCCGCCCTCGATCACGATGATCATCTACGCGGTGGTGGCCGAGCAGTCGCTCGGCCGGCTGTTCCTGGCGGGCGTCGGACCGGCTCTGCTGCTGGTGACATTCTTCTGTGGCTATTGCGTCTGGCGCTATCGCGTGGAGGTCCGGCGCGCGCAGGATGCGTCGCGCCTGCATGGAACGTCCTCGCCCCTGCTGAACAACGAACCGGTCACGATGGCTCAGCGGTTCCAGCTGCTGCCGCGCGTGCTGCCGTTCCTGCTGCTGCTCACCGGCGTGATGGTGGCCCTGTACGGGGGCTATGCGACCCCATCCGAGACGGCCGGCCTGGGGGCCCTGCTGGCGCTGGCGCTGGTCGGATCGATCTACCGGATCTGGCGGCCGGCGGAGGTCGCCCCGATCCTGGTTTCGACATTGCGCGAGTCCACGATGCTGATGTTCATCATCGGAATGTCGCTGCTGTACGCGTACGTGATGAGTTACCTTCACATCAGCCAGTCGACCGCGCAGTGGATTGTCGGGATGCACCTGTCGCCCTGGCTGCTTCTGACGATGATCCTCTTGCTGGTGGTGGTTCTCGGATTCTTCCTGCCGCCGGTGTCGATCATCGTGATGACCGCACCCGTGATCCTGCCGCCGCTGCGCGTGGCCGGATTCGACCTGATCTGGTTCGGCGTGGTGATGACGATCGTGATGGAGATGGGGTTGATCCATCCGCCGGTCGGGCTGAACATCTTCGTGATCCGGAACGTGGCGCCCGACATCCCCTTGCGCGAGGTCGTGCTGGGGGTGCTGCCGTTCGTCGCGCTGATGGCGGTGGCGGTGCTCGTGCTGTGCCTGGCGCCGCCGGTCGCGACCTGGTTCCCGGACCTGCTGCTCGGACGCAGAATGTCCTAGCAGGCTGTTGAAATTCGAGAGGTTTTGTCGTCCAAAGCTATCGAAGAGCGTTGTAGGCTCATAGCTGATCCTGGGTCGAGTGAGGCATATGCGAGGGGACGACGGGGTGCAGGAGG
>Ga0075030_100000159_pt1 | contig 52780 bp, 47 predicted proteins | sample LitLauG_LLR_2012_FD_71393 | JGI IMG/M metagenome (GOLD analysis project Ga0075030, IMG submission 71393) | Freshwater sediment microbial communities from Pennsylvania, USA - Little Laurel Run_MetaG_LLR_2012 | ecosystem: Environmental > Aquatic > Freshwater > Creek > Sediment | place: USA... | reverse complement strand
CGGGCTTGTAGCTCTTACGAAAAGAGTAACGCTGCAAACCAGCGTATTCCCGGGTGGCGTCCGATCACGCCCAACGAATTCGACTCGCTCGACCCGAAGCTGATTGAGGCCCGGTTGTCGATGTGTCACAAAGAAGGGGCAAATCGTTGAGGCCAGCGTCAAGAATGCCGGATCGAAGCAGAGAAGGATCGACCTCCACACTGCGCCGCCGGCTATCGGGTGACCTGGACGTGATCGTGCTAAAGGCCATCCGCAAGGAGCCGCAGCGGCGCTACGGTTCAGTGGAGCAATTGGCAGAAGACATTCGCCGACACATGGAAGGGCGCCCGGTCTCTGCCCGCCGGGATTCATGGAGGTATCGCGCGGGGAAATTCGTCATCCGGCATAAGCTGGGTGTCACCGCGACTGCCCTCGTTCTGACGGCTGTTCTCGGCGGAGTTGCCGCGACCGTGCGCGAAGGGCGCATTGCTGCGTTCAACCAGCGCCGCGCGGAACAGCGCTTCAACGATGTCCGCAAACTAGCGAACTCCTTGATGTTTGAGATCCATGATGCGATCCGTGATCTGCCCGGTTCGACTGCGGCAAGACGACTGCTGGTCACTCGTGCCCTGGAATATCTGGACAACCTCAGTGCGGAGTCCAAGGGCGACGCTTCCTTGCAAAAGGAGCTGGCCGCTGCCTACGAGAGGGTAGGGGATGTCATGGGATACCCATACGCCGCCAATTTGGGCGACAAAACGGGAGCGCTGCAAAGCTACCGCAAGGCGCTCGCGATTAGGGAGTCGTTAGCGGGGACGGCTCCGAATGACGCGGATCTGCAACGGGATCTGGTCGGCAACTACATTCGGATCGCGCAGGTATTGGAGGCGAGCGGTAACTTCACGGAGGCGCTGGATGCCCTGCGCAAGGCGCTGCCGATGGCTCAGCGGATCGCAGCCGGCAGCAAGGATCCTGTCCTCGCCGATCACTTTGCCGGAGCCTATTACTTTACCGCCTCGATCCAGGTGCAGACTGGAGATTTGGCCGCCGCGGTGGACAACTACCAGCGCTCCGCTGCGATCCGGGACGCCGCGCTGCAGGCTAACCCAGACAGCTTTCCACTGCGCACCCATCTGGCAGCGGATTACGCCGGCACGGCGAAGTGTCTGGAGCTTAAGCACGATCTTTCTGGCGCGATACAAATGCAGTCCAAAGCTACGGGAATTCTGGATGAGGTGGTGAAGTCCAACCCAGGGAATGCGACGCTTTCCGAATATCTCGGGGAAGGGATCAACCGCCTGGCGACCTATCGGAGTGAAAACGGCGAGTCGGCAGCGGCACTGAAAACTTATCGTCGAGCGCACCAGATTTTCGGAGACCTGATGGCGGCGGACCCGAAGAACTCATTGGCCAAGTCGAATTTCGGTTTCAGCAATAGCGGAATTGCCCAATGCCTGGTGACGCTCGGCCAGCCTGCCGCGGCGACGAAGGTTTACCGCGAGGCCATTGCCACTTTTGAAGAGATGTCTCCCAGAACCGCGAGCAATCGCTATCTTCGCACCGGGCTGGCGGACGCTTATCTGGGCTTGGGCGATACTTATTCGATCCTGGCAACAGGCAAGGACATTCCGGCGAATAAGAAACACGAGTACTGGGAGGAAGCGCGTTCATCGTGCCAGAAGAGTCTTACCTTATGGAATGACAAGGAAAAACGCGGAGAGATGGAAAGGGGTGAACGCGAAGTGCCTGCGCGAGTCGCCCAGTGCGTGGCACAGAGCGAAACGCAATTGCGCGAGCCGGGCCCGAGGTAGGCGATCTGCGCTGAAGGTCAAGGCTTGTCAGTACTGAACGATCTGGGAGGGGAGCCTATGTCTGAACTGGCGTTACTCGGCGGCAACAAAGCGAAGCGGAAGCCGTTCCTGGTTTGGCCGCAGTAGAACGCCAAAGAGCGCCAGGCATGCCGGATGACTTCTTCTGGAGTCCTGATTTAGCGCACCGAAATCGTTGGTTCTGATCCGCAGTTCATAGCCCCAGGCAATCACTTCGCGCGATCGTCAAGGCTATCCAGCGCCTGCCGGAGGTCGGCAATCAGGTCCTCGGCGTCTTCAACGCCCACCGAGCAGCGGATCAGAGCCTCAGGGATGCCGCTGGCCGCGCGCTCTTCCGGTGTGGATTCGACGTGACTGGTGGTCGCTGGAGGGCCGGCCACGGCTTCCACCGCTCCTAAGTTCGCTGCCAGATGCGCGTAGAGCAGTCGCGGTAAGAACGACTTCACCGCCTCGAAGCCGTCATGGAGCGCGAAGCTGAGCACGCCGCCAAAGCCCACCATTTGGCGGCGGGCGATGTCGTGATTCTCGTGCCCGGCCAATCCAGGATAGAAGACCCTCGCGACTCGCGGGTGCGACTCGAGGAAACGCGCAATCCGCAGCGCATTCTCGTTCTGCTAGCGCACGCGCAGGTGAAGGGTCTTCATTCCACGCAACAAGAGGTAGGCGGACATCGGTTCCAGGCACGCGCCGTTGATTTCGCGGAAATGATAAATGCGGTTCACTAAGTCCCTGGACCCGCAGACTACGCCGCCGAGAGCGTTTGCGTGACCGCCAAGGAATTTCGTCGCGCTGTGCACGACGAGATCGGTACCAAACTGCAGGGGAAGCTGATTGATGGGTGTCGCGAGAGTGTTGTCGACCACCACCAGCGCTCCGTGATTGTGGGCGGCCGCCGCGAGTTGGGCAATATCGCCAATCTTGATTGTCGGATTCGTTGGACTTTCGAGATAGAGCATTTTGCAGCCTCTTGCGATTGCAGCCTCGATGGCCCTGTGGTCGGTCGTGTCACAAAGCGAGACTTCGATCTGAAAACGCGGCAGGAATTCAACGAAAAGCTTGTTGGTCCCGCCGTAGGTGTCTTTGATCGAGACGATGCGGTCGCCTGGGGAGAGCAGCGTAAACAAGGTGTTGCTGATTGCGGCCATGCCCGAGGCGAAGCTGGTCGAGGCTTCTGCGCCTTCCAACTCTCTGACTTTGTCTTCAAAGGCGGCTACGGTGGGTTGGTGTTGCGGCCGTAGATGTGTCCTGGGGTTTTGCCGAGTGCGACTTCAGGCCACTCCTCGACGTTCTGTAACCGAATGAGACGCTGAGAGCGACTGAGACCTGCGTCGCGCCGGCCCAGCGCTCGCCCTGTTCTCCGGACCACACCGCCCGCGTTCCCAGTCTTGGGGCGCCATCATGTTTCGGATGATCCATAGCAGTCCTTGTTGGCGATTAAATTGGCTCCGAAGTATGACACAGGCAGCCAATCGACTGTTATTGACTGGTGTCGGGTTGAGGTTCCAAGTGTCCGCACCCTACTTCGTTACTTCTGAAGTCCGAAGGATTTGCAGGAGTATCCAAATGAGGATCGCCCACGCCCACCACGGAACCGGCAATTGACCAGTCGGATTCATCCGCATACCCAGGAACGACGAAATGTGCCGCCATCGCAGTCGCCAGACTGCCCTGCGATACAGGCCAAGCTGATTTTGTTCGAGATAGCGCACCATCATTGGAATGTCGGTCAGCAGAGGACGTCGTCTATCGTCGAACCATTCGTTGCTCTTCTCCTTGCAGTCGAAGTAGCTCCGGTATTGATCCCAGGTCTCACGCAGCCCTTGCTTGTCTCCGAGCAGGGCGCAGGCTTCCGCTCTTGCATGGGCCAGGTAGCGAGCGCAGTGGTCATGGGGAAGATCTCGAAGAGCGTCGCTCGAGGACGCGAGAATTTCCTTTAAGCCGCTTGACCGTAACGCCGAGAGGCAGCCCACGTAGTTGGCCACAACCCACATGCTGATGCCGCGTCGCTCGCGCCACGAGGACATGAACTGGCCCGCTTCACCTTTCCGCTTCAGCGAGGCGAGCGCGCGGGCAGTTTCTGCCCAGGTAGCCACGTCGGCCTCCACTTCCGCTCGGTGCTTCTTCCAATAATTGATCACCAGCAGGCAGTGCCCGATACTATTGAGCCGGTCAAAAGCCCTGGCACGATAGGCCCCGTCAATCCACGGACTGTTATCGGCGAGTTGCAGCAGGCTGAGCAGTTCCTTGACTCCCCGATCCGGAAACCAGCTTGCCCAGCGCGATTGCGGAATTCTCTTTACGGTTTTAGCTTGCTCCAGAGCGTGCGTACACAGAATGAAGAACGCGCGGGGCGTGGGGCGCCTCTGCTTTTCGAGGAACCGGCGCGCCTGTTGATACGCTCTGTCCACGAACTGTGCCTTCTGGAGGGCTTCCCAGGCGTAGTCGACAGGCCAGGTGGAGGCCTCCGCCTCGGCATACAGAATGCTTTGCAGGGCGTCAATCGCTTCCTCGATTTTCTTTTCTTGAACCCGGACCTCAACCATGCGGGCGAGATAGTAAAGATTGTCCGGGTCTGAGGGGCGGAATGAATTCAGGACGGCGTGCGCCTCGGGTAACCGTTTGGCCTCGCTCAGCAGATCATAACGATGAAGGTGGAGAGAGAGTTCCTCGGGGAAGTCGTGCAGCAGACCGCTCCATTCCGCATCCAGTTCAGCGACGGGAAGGCCTGCCTTTTCAAGTACGACCAGGCGCTGCCTGCGGAATTGAGGATTGGTGCGGAGTTCTTCCGGGATTTTGCCGAGCAATTCACGAGCCTGTCCCCAAGCCCGGTCTTCCACCAGCCAATCGATCAGCACATTCCATCCCCACACATACCACGGCTGGCTCCGAACGGCCGAGGACATTTCCTCAAGGGCTTCGCGGGTTTTTCCCTGTTGCCGGTGAATCCACGCCAGTCGGCCCTGAGCCGGCGCAGGGTTGCCGATCCTGGTCCGAATATGCAGCATTACTTGTTCAGAGTCCTCATACCGCCGCTGCTCCGCCAGGAGAATCGACAACTCGTCAGAGGCATGGAAAAACGAGGGATTAAGCTCCACGGCACGACGAAAACACGACTCGATTTCGCCGGGCCGCGCAAACCGTCGCAAATTATTGAGCGCGGAGCCAAGCAGAAACCATAAGTAGGCGCCGCGGGGATATACGCTCACGCCCGCTCGGGCCGCTGCCACGGCGCCTGCTTCGTCACCGCATTGCAGCAACAGCCGGATGGCACGATCACGCCAGTTCACGTCGCGAGGGGCGCGTTCCGAGACCTCCCGAATCATGGCTTTCGCCCGATCGAAGAGGTCATGCCGAATCAGTATCTGGACCAGCGCATCGGAGACTTGATTGTTTTGGGGATCTTTTGCGCCAGACTCTTCCAACAGGGTGCGGGCATCGTCACGCTCACCCCGGAGTTCGTGAACCCACGCCAGTTGAATTCGTGCGCCCGTGTTGTCAGGATGGCGGCGAAGGATCTCGTGCAGGCCGGCCTCAGCTTCGGTAAGTTTGCGCAGTTTGCGGCAGGTGCTCACCAGCGACGAGCGCAGCCCAAGGTGATACGGGAAGTGTTCGACTGCGGGGCATAGCATTGAGTACGCGCGCTCCGCGTCGGTGCGGCCTTGTCCGTGCTCCAGCAAAAGGTCGGCAAAGGACCCGACGATTTCTGGATCATCCGGACGCAACTGGTTCCAGCGGGCGACGGCTTCCTCGGCTACAGCGACACCGAATCTTTGGGCGAGCAGCGGCAGCGTCTCCCGGGCAATGGCCAAATGCCCGGGAGAACGGAGCAGAATAGGCTCGATCCGTTCCCAAACCTCGCGGCGCTGCTCAGCCGTGAATGTGGCCGAGCATTCCCAAGCCTGCTCATAACCGTAAGAGTTCGTCGGGTCACGATCGATCGAATCGAGAAAGGCGGCAACGGCTTCCGTCCATCGACCGCCAACCTGGTGCCATCGCGCATGAACGCGGATGGTCGCGGGATCCTCCGTGGCCGTGCGGTCGCACTGCGCCAGCACAGCGAGCACGCGCGCCCGCAGTCTCGTCTGCCGCCGACTGTCTGCTCTTTCATAGTCCTCCATGCAGAGAAAGGCGAGCTCCCGCCAGGCCCAGCCGTCTTCTGGATTGCGCTTCACGCGCCGGAACAGCAAGAAGTACTTCTTGTGCTTTGATTCTCCCGCCAGCTGCCGATAGTAGAGCTCTTCGAGTTCGTCATGACCCGGACTATCGGTCAACCAACGCGAGGTTTGCTGGATGGCGTGCTGGGCGCCATCGCGCTTCCGAATCAGATCGACCAGCGCGTAGCGCGCCGGCATGTAACGCGGCACCTCGCGCACCCAGCCCTCGGCGTGTTCGATGGACCGTTGAAGTTCCCCACGCAGGCGATAGAACTCGACGGCCGCTTCACGGAACAGCGGCAGGTTCCCGGTCTTTTCCAGGTTCCCCAGATGCTCCTCGGCTTCCTGCCAGCGGCCCATGCGAGCGAGGAAGGGAACAACAAATCCCAGCAATTGCGGCACGCTGCCGTGTTGAGACAGGGCCTCGGTGCAAGCGGACAGAGCGCTGTCTGGGTGCCCCCATCCTTCCAGAGATCTGATCCACGTGATCCATGTTCCGACCGCTCGCGATGAGGTGCCGAACTTCCGCACCCGACTCTGTAGCCAGGAGAAGCCTTCTTGTTCCCGTTGGTTCCGCGCCAGGGCATCGCTATATGCGTACGCGTAGTGTTCATTGCCAGCGGCCTGGCAGGAGGCAATGCGAAAGCACAGCAACGCTCCCTCCATATCGCGTTCTTTCCAACGGACATCGCCCAGCACGTGCCAGCCCTCGGCCGAGTGCGGTTGGCGCCGGATAAGTCCATAGAGCAAGGCATTGGCCCTCTGACGGGTTTCAGCGGAGAAGCGAAGCATGTCGGCATATTCAGAAACGTAGCGGGCCGGCGGAAAGAGCCAATCCTGCTGCGATTGAACGCCGGGAAGGATGCCGCGCTCGACCACTCCTGCCAGAGTTTCCCGCATCAGCGCCGTGTTGCCGCGCGATCGACATGCCTCTAGCAATCGAAACCGCAAGTAGGGGGAATTGGGAAACTCGTTCAGCAACTGCTGAAAGCCGAGTAAGGCTTCGCCCGAGTGGCCGTCTTCGGCGGCCTGAATCGAGCGTAGCAATCGCGTTCCCGGATGGGACGGCAGCTTCTTCGCGACGTCGGCGACAATCTCACGGGCCGCGGTCGGTCCCTGCACAGCCAGAACTCTTTGATGATTCTGAGCCGCGGTCATGATGGCAACATCGTTCTCCGGCAGTAGCTGATCCAGGAATGCAGCCTTGTCCCGCGGAACAACCGCCATGCCCTTCATCCCGAATGGATCGCGATTCTTTGCGAAGCCTTCCAGGAGATATTCTGCGGTTCGGTACGCCATAGGATCATGGATGATCAGGGTTCCCGCCGCTTCATCCAGGCCCACAGCGGCGACCGCGTGAGCGTTGTCGTCCCACTCAAGGGTCAGGACGAAACCGATTCCGTTCTTAATCAGGCGGGTGGCGGTGTCGGGAGTGACCACGAAAAAACGGACCGCGAACCCCTGTTTCTCCAGCCATTCACCCGCCGCCCATTCTGTGGTTCCTCCGAAGGTAATCTCCGAAGCCATGGCATCCGGGTCGAAGTGTTGTTCAAGCGTAGCCAGAGCAGACGAAAGGCTGGTGGGAAGACACGCTTCGTGCTTTTGTATCGCGCGCCGGAAGGGCAGGCGGATACGCAAGCCTTCCGGATTGTTCCGCAGATTCGCCAGCATCTTCCGATAGAAAGGGATGCGCGCTTCCTCGGCCCACCGTTCCATCTCGGCATGATCATCCGCTAGCTCTGCAATATCGAGGCGGGTGCGCGAAAAGAACCGGTGGGGATTGCGGTCGGCCAGTGGGGCCAGGATTGGCAAGCGTTCCGCAAACGCCAGAGCATTGTCGAGGGCACTACGACGATCGTCGCCCGCGAGGGTCTCGGCTACGGCGCACTGATACCAACAGGCGAGGTGCACGACTTCGTAGGACTGACCGTTCTCAGAGGCAGCCGCGAGTCGCTCGGCCGATTCTTGTACGCGGCCAAGGTTCAGCAGACTGGTTGAAAGACTTCGGGCTGCGTGGGGACTTCCTGGATTGATCTCCCAAGCCAGTTCTGCAGCCTTCAGCGCTTCAAGCCAGCGGTCTTCCAGTCCAAGAACGTCAGACTCGCAACTGGTTACCCAACCATCCCGACACTGCAGGCTGCGGGCACGCTCCAGGCATCGATGAGCGCTGGTGAAGTCGCGGAGGAACGCCCAAGTTATAGCGTGAGAAGCCAGCCAGGACGCCTGCATCTCCGGGTCCTCAGCACAGAGGTCTGGATTCGCTTCGAAAAATCGCAGGTCGTCCAGCAAACGCGACCTTTGACGACGGGCATGATTTGTGAAATAGCGAACACGCGGATTGCCAGGATCGCGTGCGTATGCGGCTCGAAATAGGCGACGGGAGAGCCGCCCGCCGCCGAGTCGTGTCGCCAGCCTGCCGCCAAAGATCAGTTCCTCGACGGAGAGATCATGGATCGAGGTTGACGGCTTCCAGTATTTCGAGGTCTGGTGGAAAGCGTCGAGGAAGCGATTGCTATCGTAAAGTTGCTTTAACTCTGTAAGAGAAGCCACGCCCGAGCTATTCAAGCATGGTTCTCAGGCTGGTTCAACCTTCGCAGTGCGCAGTCGGGTCTGTTCCTAGCAGCGGCCGGAAGAAATTCGTTGGCACGGCAAAGGCGACCACCGAGGCTAAAGCCCGCAACTATGACCATGCTCTTTACGCGGCCCTTAAGGGCGCTTTTACACGGAAGGGCCACTCTTGCACGGAACACCGAGATTGGTTAGTTTTTCCGCGGCGTTAGAAGCGACCCACGCGCACACGCACCACCTCGGGCTTTTGATGGAAACAGAGACCGCGGTCGGTCTCATCTCCATTCCAGAGCCTCTGCGGCTTCCAGACGCCGTTCTCATAAGTGCCCTGTTCGGCGGAGATGATCTGGCTGCGCATCCACGGCAATTTCTCAGGGAGATGGAAGCTGACGCTGGCGTCCACACCGGTGACGAGAAACTCATCCGGTCCCAGTTGAGCCACCAGCGCGGCACCATGTGCATCCTTGGTGCCGGGAGCCCTGCTCCCACCGGGCTGCGGAAAGCCAAAGGCAACGGTGGCCTGCCACCCGCCAAAGTCCACTTCCTCCGCGGTTTGACCTGGTTCTTCAACGGCCGTCTTGAGCTTGCCATCAAATTCAAATCGAGCAATTTCGCGGCTCATCGGACCGATCAAGGCGAAGTTGTTCGCGTGCGCCTTCCAAGGTTCGTCGCCGAGAATGTTCCAGCCTGAGTGATCTACTCCGAATGGCGAGAAACCGATGGCCCCATCTCCCAGCGCATAGAAGAAGAATTTGCCAAAGCTATCGCCGCGGCCGGTTTCCGGAATCCACAGCGGATTGTCAGGACGGTGATAGGCACGCATCGTCTCGCGATAGAACTGGGAATCATCGGCGTAGATATCCGGGCCGATCATGTCGATGGAGGGCGCCAGCGCACGCCACAGTCCAACCATCTTCTGCACCGCACCGCCGCTGGGATATGCGATGCCGGGCATCTCCAATTGGCGTTGGGGAGTTTCCGGAGCGGGGTAGTCGATCCAGGCGTTGATGTAATAAGGAATCGGGAACTCCGCCTTGCCCGCCGTGACGATTTCGTTGAGGTATTTCGCCTGATGGTAGAGCTGAAACATCTCATCGGCGTCGGCTCCGAAGACCTGGCTCCAGGTTCCTGAATTCTTGTGGGCCGCGGCCAGCAAATCGGCAGGAACCGCGCCGACAAACTCGCGGTTTGCTTCTGCCGAATTGTCGCGCACGCTGCCGATGTTGCCGGATTCGTTTTCCACCTGGACCATGAGAACGGTGTGTTGCTCGTTGTCGGTCTGTTTCAGATGGCGCGTTAACGCTACGAACGCGGACTTGTCGGCTTCGAGCGTGTTGCTGGAAAGTGGCGAGAGGACGTCAATCGGCTCGCCATCGGGACGGACGACGTGCGGAAATCGCTTGGCATCGGTCTTCACCCACGCCGGAACGTAATGCATGTTGCCGTTCTTCCATGTGCCAAACCACAGAAGCACCACGTGCAGATTGTGGGCGTGGGCGCCTTCGACAATCTGATCGACATTGGTGTAATCGAAGTGGCCCTCCTGGGACTCAAATTGTTCCCAGTAGACCGGCGCCTCCACCGTGTTGGCGTGCAATGCAGCCATCGATTCCCACACCTGCGGCAGTTCGCTGGGCCATGCGCTGGAGTTGTGAATCTGACCGCCGAGAATCAGGTACGGCCGTCCGTCGACCATGAGGGCATACCGGCCGTCCTTCTGAACAAGTTTTGGAGCGTCTGCGCCCAGCGCACAGGGTAGAGCGGCGCAAGCGAGCAGTGCGATCACGACGAGACTGGGAATGCCGGGGAGGAAGTAACGTTGCATGACGGTTTTACCTCCAGAGCAGTGTAGTCGCGTACATGCTCTCGGAACCACCGCCCGGTGTGAGGCTGCCTGAGTCTGAAATAAATTCCTGCCCCTTTACACTTCGCATCTGTTTTTCCCGCTCTTGGAAACAGAGGGTGCTCATGGCGCTTAACGCTGGGGGGAGAACATCCGGAGATTCAGGTTTCAAAAAGAAGGAGAAGCTATGACTTGGCGCATGAAAGCAAGTTTCCTGTTTGGTCTAGTTACGCTGCTCGCAGCGTTGGCAGTTGCAGCCACAAACCACGTCCTGAAGGGAACGTATATCGATTCCACCGTCGCCTACACGGTGATCCCAGCGGACGTATTCACACCAATTGGCAATCTGGTGGCCGTCAACTGTCCGGGCACCGGGACCTGCACCATACAAGGCGACCTCTTAGCGGCAAACGGGGGAAGCAGCAGTACAGGGAATGAGTTCAAGTTGTGTTTATACGTGGATGGCGTCTCAGTCGACCCCTACTGTTTCGGCTACGCGGGCGTCACGCCTTCTGATGGAACCTATTTTTCGGGGTTGAGTTCCCAGACCCTTAGCGGGCTAGCGGCCGGCAATCACACCGCTCAGCTATACTTCTGGTCGGCTAATGGCTGTAACGTGATTTATCGCCATTCCACGTACAACGTCTACAAGCCTTAAACGGCGCAGTTTGCAGAGGGTCGCTTCATGGGGTTTTCGGTCGGCGGCAGGGGACACCAGGTTCCCTGTTTTTCCCTTGACGGCCGGACGAAATATTCCTTTTGCGCCCGCCGATATCCATTGAAACGCGTCCCCTCTTGGGTGCACTATCCTTCGGCGACTCTGGAGGGCCCATGAATCGTTACTGGTCTGGTTCGCTGGCCACGTTGGCGTTTGTTCTTATTCTGGCCTGCCCGAACAACCCACCCAACTATCCGACGCGCCCCATTGAGTTGCACTACTACGCGAACGGTTCGTGGCCTGTTACCTCCAGCGAAAGCACGAACGCCTGTGATTCCCAAGGCCATAAGTTAGTTTTCTACTATCCCAGCAATCTGGGTGCGAATGGATTCCAGCATCCGATTCTGACCTGGGGAAATGGCAGCTTCGGCACGCCGCAGCAGGTCGAATACTTTCTTCGGCACATGGCCTCGTGGGGATTTGTCATCGTGGCCGCCGAAGATCCCATGACCGGCCCCGGGCAAACCATTCTCGACGCTGCGAAATACATGATCGCAGCCAATGGCGATTCCACCAGCCAGTTCTTTCACAAACTCAACGTCAACCAGGTCGGTGCCTTCGGACATTCCCAGGGCGCCACCGGCGCCATTAATGCGCTGCTCAAATCGAGCGGGCTGATCAAGACCGTGGTGCCCATCGAACTCCCAGCGCAGATCTGGGGCAATTCGACGAATTTCTTCAATCCTGCCAACCTGACGGGCTCGATCTTCTTCGTCGACGGTTCGGCGGATTTCATTTCCCCACCGATGCAGGGAAACAACGTTACCGGATTGCAGTCGATTGACGCCTATTATCAGGCCGTTCCAAGTTCCGTCGCCAAGGTCAAGGGCACACTGATAGGCCCGAGTCACAACGATGTTGCCGGACAGCCCACGTGTGCACAGGCGCCGTTCCCTTGCGTTAACGGCGTCTACGGATACCTCGGCTATCCCACCGCCTGGTTCATGGATCGGCTTCAAGGAGATAGCTACGCCCACGGAGCCTTCGTGAACTCCACCGGCGAAATGTTCTCTGAGATCACGAATTGGCAACATGTGGCCAGCAATGTCCCGTAGGGATCTCGCGCCGATAATCGGCCGCGCCCAAGCCTCGCTTTACCCACGATCATAGTCGGTTGTGATTCAAATCACAGACCCATCCCTCATCGAGCGGCAGAATCGCTGGAAACCCTTACGCCAAAACAAGGAGACTTCTATGGCGACTGCGAGTTCCGTCGAGCCAGAGATGATGCGGACATTGCCTTCGGACGCGGCGCGTCAGGTGCAGTGGGGATTTGCTGAGCGCTACGATTTGCAGATGCTGGTGCAGTCTGCGCGAGCGGTGGCGCGCGGTCCGGTGGCACGTCTCGTAGCCAATGGCGGGCGAAACTCGCACGAGTGGACCGAAGCCAAGGCTGGGTTACTCGAAGCGTTTGACGCCTCCGGGATCACCGCCGTCTTCATGGAACCGGAAGAGGGCGGACTGTTTGCAGGTCCCAAGAATCTGGTGCTGGCGCTGGTGGCGTTTGAACTGGCCTGGGTGGATGGTGGCGCAGCGACGGCGAGTTTGGCCGGTTGTCTGGCGCTGGCTCCGATTCATGAACGGGGGACTCCGGAGCAGCAGCGGCACTACATGAAACTGGCGGCCCCGGCTCAACCCGGGGAAGATCGCAAGCCCTGGCGGGGCGCGTTCTGTTTGACGGAGCCTATCCCGTATGTGGGTGTGGATACGGGCATGCTGAACGGCAAGATTCGAATCGTCGAGTGGAAGCCGGGGGAAGAGCCAATCCTGCAGGTGGAAAAACGCGGGCGCTTCATCACCAATATTGGCTTCGCGAACTTTGTTACCGCGGCAGTGGATTCAGGCGACGAGCGCATCAAGGGCAGTTGCATGGTGATTCTCGAAGAGGGCGATCCGGGTGTGTTTGATCGCGGCACGCCCACGCGAAAGATGGTGCACCAGCTCTCCTCGACCGGCGATCCGATTTTCAACCTGCGCATTCGTGCCAGCCGGATTGTTGGCGGTTACGACATTAAGGATGGAGTTCTGGTTCCGCGGCACAGCCACAGCGAAGTCATCGAAGCAGTCTTCCGCCGGACTCGGGTCACGGTAGGCGTGATGACCGCAGCGAAATTGCTCTCCGCAGTCGAGCCCGTCATCCGTTATCAGCGGGGAAGATTCCGTGGCGCCGAAACTGCGACGCCGGGATCGGTGCGCTATGAAATGGGACTGCAGGCGCGCGAAGATTCGCTGCACCGGCTCGCCGATATTTGGGCGACGGGCGAGGCGAGTGCGTCGCTGGCCTTCGCTGCGGCTCGCACGTTCGACGAACTTGATCCTTTGGAAAAAGAAGTGGAGCAGTTGTATGCCGCTCGTGGCATCACCGGAGCGAAGGCCAAATTGAAAGTCTTGCGCGAGGCCGCAGATCAGGCGGTCGCTTTGATTCCGTTGCCGGCGGGCGATGTCCGCAGGGAGCCACTGAACTCCGACTTGCTCTTGCGCTTTGTGGCATTGGACTCTTTGGCGGATGTTCTCTGTCCGGCGGCGAAGCTCTGGAATACTGGTTGGGGCGCACAGATGATGCGCGAGGCGGTGAGCTTGATGGGCGGTTACGGCATCACCGAAGATTGTCCTGGATTCCTCGGTAACAAGTGGATGGATGCGCAGCTGGAGGCCACCTACGAGGGGCCTGAGGCGGTGCAACGGCGCCAGCTTTCGGTGACCATGACGAATCCGGTGTTCCTCGCGCAGTTTCGCAGTTGGATTCGGGAGATGCGGGGAATCGCCAGCGAACATCCGGGCACCGGCGCATGCGCACTCGCCACGGCGATGACCATGTGGCTATGGTCGCTGGATTATCTGCAATCCAACAAAGACGCCGATGGCGGAAAGTTGTATCAGAGCGCGCGTCAGGGTGTGACCTTCCCGCTCGCCGATGTGCTGTGTTGGCTGGTCGCGGCCCGTTGCCAGATTCTCGACGTGCTGCGGTTGCAGAAGCAGGGTGCGGAAGACGCTTCAGTCGCCGAGGGTCTGCCCGGTCTCGTCAACTTCCTGAGAGATCTTTGCCACCTGCAGTCGGCGCGCGCCAGTGGTGAGGTGGCGCGCATCTGCGCGGAACTGGTATTTGGATACAATCGCCATCCCGCTTGGGATGAACCGGGGACTCGCGGCTGCTGGCACGAAGATGAGTTAGACACACTGGAAGGCTTCATTCCTGGCTTCAACTCCTATGCTCTCGATGTTATCGGCAAGGATGGATCGCATCCAAAGAAAGCCGGACCGTGCGTGAGTTGCCATGGAGCGCAGCCGTTTCTTTCCCTGCACGCGAAGCTCGATGGCTGCCTGACCGGATCACGGTTGGCCAAAGATCGCGCCGCCGAAGCGATTTCGAAGCTCATGATCCCGGAGGCACTGGACTATCCCGCATGAGCGCCTCGGACCCAACATCGTCGACGCTCGTCGAACGGCAGCAGATGTCTGTCGATATTGCGGGTGTAGGTTTCGGACCCGCGATGGGGGGATTCCTCACCACCCTCTCGCGCAGTCTTCTAAATGAAGACGGCACTCCGCGGCTGGAGAGTGCCGTGTCGCCGGGCATGCCGCTGCAGGTCATCTGCTACGAACGCGCGGATGGGCTGGGTTTTGGCGTGTCAGGCGCGGTCACACGAGCGCGCGGAATCCGCGCCAGTTTTCCTGGCATCGATCTCACGCAGATTCCGATGGCTGTGCCGGTCACGAAGGAGAAGCTTGTTTACTTTCTCGATCCCGTCGGAGCCAGTCGGCGTTCCCTCACATTTCGCATTAAAGACCGCTTGATTCAAGCGTTCGGTCGGATCGTGCGGCTGCGCGACCACGCGGTCGAGCTGCCGTTTACTCCCAAGTTCATGCGCAAGCACGATGGTTTGGTGCTCTCGCTTGGACAATTCAATCAATGGGTGAGTGAGCAGGTCACGGGTTCCGGAGTCGTGCAGTTGTGGCCGGGAATGCCTGTGAGTGAAGCGCTGATCGAAGGAGAAGCGGTCAGCGGAATTCGACTGTCGGATCAAGGTGTCGGTCTCGCCGGCGCGCCCGGCGAGGGATTCATGCCCGGCATGGACGTCCGCGCCGGACTTACTGTAGTGGCGGACGGACCGGTGGGAGCCGTGGGGCGCCAAATCGATTCGCACTTTGGATTGCCGAAGGGGCACCACCAGCAGGAGTGGGCGCTGGGCATGAAGATGGTGGTTGAGTTGCCTGAGGACACTGGACTGGAGCCCGGGACAGTCCTGCACACATTCGGATTTCCTGAGCCGGAGATTTTCGGTTTTCTGTACGTACACCCTGAGCGGTTGGCTTCGGTCGGTATCTTTATTCCTTCGTGGCTCCGCAGTCCGGTTCGCACCGGTTACCGCTACCTGCAGCATTTCATGCTTCATCCTTATTTGTGGCGGCACCTGCACGGGGGAACGCTCAAGTCCTGGGGCGCCAAATCTCTGCAGGAATCGGGACGCCACGGCGAGCCCTTCCTTGCCGGGAACGGATATGCGCGGATCGGCGAAGGTTCGGGGAGTACGAACGTGCTGGCAGGCGCGGGAGTGGATGAGGCATGGACCACCGGCGTGCAGTTGGCCGAAGCAGTGATTGAATTACTGGAAAAGAAGAAACCGTTTACGCGGGAGAATCTCGAACAAACCTACGTTCGCCGCCGTCGCCAGAGCTGGGTAGATTCAGAATCGAGGACCGCCGCCGATTCGCGCAACGGCTTTCAAGACGGCGTGATCAAGGGCTTGATCGGGATGGTCCTCGCGGCATTGACGCGCGGCGAGGTTTCCTTTCCTCCGCGCTGTCAGCCTCTCCACGCAGGTAATTCTGCGCTGGAAAAAACCTACGGATCACGCATTTCTCCGACCGAACTGAAACAAATACAGGAGGACTGCGCTGCCAGCGGGACCGGGCTTCACGACCGCATCATGGACCGTTGTGGCTGGCCCGAAATCCCCTTTGATGGCCGACTGCTGATCTCGCATCAGGATGCGCTGCTAGTGGGCGGTAGCGTGCAGGCACCGCCGGGCTATATCAATCAGGTGATTTTCGTCCGCCCCGAGCTGTGCCGAAGCTGCGAGCCCAAATTGTGCGTCGAAATGTGCTCGGGGCAGGCGATCACGCGCGGCGAGAGCGGTGTGCCTGCGTTTGATCGTGAGAAGTGCGTGTACTGCGGCGCGTGTTTATGGAATTGCCGCGCCAGCGCTGACGGTGAAAAGGGAAATGTCGAATTTCGCGCGGGAGCGGGTGGTTTTCACTCAGCGCTGAACTGAGCGCTCGGTGGCCGTAGCGCAGCAAATGGAGCGACTCGTCAGCAGCCTCATTGGGGGATCGCATGGGCAACTTCTATCACATCGTCGTATGCGCGGGTGTCGTGCCTGACCCGCTGCAAACCCTGGAACCGATAACAACCGCCACAGGCCCTGCCTTGAAAAATGAAATGATGCTGCCGGCGGTGGTGGATCCGTGGGCTGCTCACGCTTTGTATGAGGCCGCGAATCTTGCGGCACGCGCGGCCGGCAGCAAGGTCTGGCTGGTGAGTGCGGCGCCCAAGGCGAAGCTGCAGCAAGTCATGATGAACGTCGCTCAGAAAGCCTCCTTCGAACTGGTCCCTATCGATGCCCCGGCCAATGGTTTCGCGGACGCGCACACTGTTGCTGGAATGCTCGCGGACGCAGTGCAGTCCATTTCCGGCTTGGATCGCTCCCGCCTGCTTCTCTTCGGAGGCTGGGAGTCAGCCTCGCGCGGTGCGGGCGTAACCATGCAACTCGTAGGCGAACAACTTGGGATCGTCGATCAGTTCCAGGGTGTCGACCAGCTTACGGTGCAGACCGACGGCTCATTCGAAATCCTGGAGCGCATCGAAGGTGGGCGGCACCTGGCTTCAATTTGCCAGGGACCACCGGCGGTGCTGGGATGGGCAACGGGCAATCTGTCCGAGCCGCGAAACAACCCACAAGTCGGGATGGCGAATATGCGCACCGTCATGCCGGCGCTGCAGAAGGCCAGGGCGGGGAAGCTGCCGCACGACGCCGTGCGTTACCTGAGCGTGACGCCTCCCAAGCAGCGGCGGCAGACGCGTGTCGTCAAGGATCGTACGCCGGATGAGATTGCGGCTGAGCTTGTTGAGTGGATTCTGCGGGAATAGAGCACAGGCGCGCACATTTCAGGATTCGAAGTTCGAGAGAAGATATGGCACAAAACATTCTGTTTCTTGCGCACTTGGATGAAGCAGGGTTGGCCCTGCCAAAGGCAGCTTTCGAGGCCTTAGGCGCCGCGCTCGATACCGCTGAGCGGTTGGGCAGCACGCTGACAATTGGGCTGATCGGTGAGAGCGTTCACGACGCCGCCAACTCCATCACAGCAACCGGGGCGCGAATCCTCGGGGTGTCTGGGCCGGACTTTGCACATCCCCGTTATGCCAGCGATGCCGCGGCTGTTGAGGCAATTTGTGCAGCGGCGCCGGCACAAATCGTGCTTGCTCCCGGCACGTCGCGCTTCCTGCGTGTGATGCCGGGAGTGGCGGAGCGCTTGAAGGGAAGCGTAGACACGCACGTCACGGCCCTCGACGTAATTGATGGTGTGCTTTCGGCGAAGCGCTGGTTCTACCGGCAGCGGCTCGAAGGCGTCATTCAGCGGGATGCTCGGCCCTGGGTTTTGCTGCTGGATTCCGGATGCCACCAGACCTGGGCAGGAATCGCCGCCACAGCCGATGTCCAAATGGTTGATGTGCCTCTCTCCGCCGCCGCGAAGCGCACGGTATTTACCGGGGTGCGAACCCCCAACAGCAGCGCGCAAACGATTCGCCCAGATGCGAAGCTGCTCTTCGTAGCCGGAGCCGGGTGGGGCAAGAAGCAAGCCGACGGCAAAACTCACTTACCCGAAGCCGAGACAACTATTCTGGAGTTCCTTCGAACTTCCGGTGCCTCACTCGGTGGAAGCAAGTCGCTGGTCGACCAGACGGCAGAGGATCAGGCGGTTCTGGGCTTTATGACGCACCTCAACCAGGTGGGGCAGACAGGATCGACGCCCCGCCATCCGAAAGGGCTCTCCACCTGTTGCCACGGCGAGGAGCCGCACGTGGTTGGCTGGCGCTTCATCAACGAGCGGCGCGCCATCAATCTGGATCCGAACTGCGGCTGGGCACGGGGCAAAGCCGATGTCCTCTATGTTGCCGACGCATTTCAGGTGGTGGCAAAGCTGAATTCTCTTCTCGCTGAAAAGGCGAGCTCTCGGGCAGATGCGCGGGTCCATCCGGGCATGGCCGATGAACAAGAGCAGCTTACTCGGACTTAGGTTAGAAACCGCGGCGGCGAGTTCGTGTGTAACTGGGAACGTCGCTGCCGCAGTGCACGGGAATACAGCCTCCGGGACCGAGGTCGCGTTCGCGGCTTCATGGCACCACGATCACGGGGCCTTGTTTCACGAGTGGTTCTGCCTTCGCCGTTTTCGCCATCTTCGCTACGTTTGCGGTTTTTGGGAGTACGATGGTGAATTTCGTATTGCCCTTCTGGATCTTATCCGGGACGGGCACTCGTACGGTCTCGCCTTCCGTCAGTTCTACGTAGTCGTCGACAAACACCGTCCTACTGTCAAAAGTCAGCCAGCAGTGTGTATTCGCAGAGAAAAGTACGTACCTTTGTTTATGGGAACCCACGTATTCGTTCAATTGGCTGTGAGGCGTCGCCGTAGCCTTGTCCGGGCCAATGTCGATATGGATGATGAGATTCTTCCCGTCGTGCGGGGCTTTTTCGCCGTTTGGGTACGGTGTGAGTTTTATCCCGCCGGCTGGAGGGGCGGTCTTTACCGGAGGTAGAGGAGTGGTATCTACGGGGTTCATATGCTCTCCTTATGGATTGCCTGCCCATCAGCGAGGCTGCTGAGCAGGGCTATGATTGTTCTTGAATTGTCGTGCGATCTCGCGAAAGCGAGAGTCCAGAAGTAATTTCTGCTGCCCAGGATCGTTCTCCAGTTGCGCCACGGTCCAACCGCGGGCGAGAGCTTTCTTCACCAACTGCAGAGCGGTGTCGCGGTCGCCGAGATTCTCATAGGCTTCGCCGGCGCTGGCCAGAACGCTGGGATCGTCTGGTGCACGGGCCAGCGCGGCCTCGATGAGGAGCACTGACTTCTCTCGCAGCTTCCCCTTCGAGTACAACCGGCCTAGTTCCACTTGCACTTCGGGATCGCTAGTACTAACCTTCGCGATCTCCTCCAGGCGCGCCAGTTCGTTGCGAGATGCCTCGTCGGCTTCGCTTTTCCGGTTCATCCACTGATAGGCGATGCTGAGATTCGACCATGCCCTCCAGTCGTTCCCATTGATCTCCAGGGCCTTCCGTGTCATCGCAACCGACTCTGCCCAACGCCGCTCCCGGTAGTACAAGGCGCCCAGATTAGTGTAGGCGGCATAGCTCGGCTGCAATTCGATCGACCGCTTCAGATGTTTTTTCGCCTCGACATCCTTCCCCAACAGCTGCATCATGCCCCCCAGCGTGGCATGGGCCAGGGCGTTATCGGGCGCGATTTTCAGCACGGACTCAAACTGACTCGCAGCATCGGTATACCGCCGCTGCCGGTAATAGAAGACTCCCAGTTCGTAGTAACCGTCCCAGTACTGTGGGCGGAGCGCCAGCGCTTTCTTGTATGTGCCTTCTGCCTTGTCTTCTTGCCCCATGCTGGCGTACACCGCGGCCTCGCCCAGCAGCGCATCTGGGTCGAGCGGTGCCAGCTTCAGGGCTTGCTGGATCTCCTGGAGGGCCAGGTTGTACTGCCCTTTTCCGTTGTGAACGCGGGCCAAGGTCACATAGACCGCGGGTAACTGGCTGTTCAGTTCGGCGGCGCGCTTGCAGTCTTTCTCCGCCTCGTCGATCCATCGGGCATCGTGGTCAAGCCGGTACATCGCCCAGTGGGCCTCTCCCAGCGCGCTGAACCCGAGCGCGAAGTCAGGGTCCGATCTCACCGCCTGTTGAAACAAACGGATCGCCGACGCCAGGCTGGGCGGCCTGTCCCACCGCTCGAGGTCCTTCATCCCCGCCAAGTACGATTCGTGCGGAGCAACCTGCGCTTGCTCTGTGACTCCAGCCGCCTGCTTGCCGGAAGAAATCCACCGGTGAATCGACTCCAGGCGGATCCCCATAACGACTAAGGCCATTACCGCAGCGGCGGCTGCCAGTACTGCGACCCAGTGTTTGAACCGCTGCCGCATTCCTGTCGACATCGGCGCCGCGAACGCTCGCCCCAGATCCACGGCGATCTCGCGCACGGAGAGATAGCGTCTCTGTGGGTCTTTGTCGAGGCACTTCCGGATCACCGCGTCGAGTGCATCGCTGACCTTGGGATTGAGCTTGCTGAGGGCGGGCGGCATTTGATGGAGAATTCCATCCGTCAGCGCCGGGCCCGTGCCGAGGAAGGGGCGACGCCCGGTCGCCATCTCGTACAAGATGCAGCCGGTTGCCCAGATGTCTGTGCGTGCGTCAAGCTTGCCTCCAAGCAACTGCTCTGGGGCCATGTAGGGGAAGGTGCCTGCAAAGTTCTGGGTCTCGCTCAGACTCTCGGTGACCGCAGTCGGGCTAGCATCGCCTCGCAGGATCATAGCCAGGCCGAAGTCAAGGATTTTCAGTCGTGCGTCAGGGGTCACGCGCAGGTTGCCCGGTTTCAAGTCGCGGTGGATGACACCATGATCATGGGCAGCCGCCAAGCCTTCGGCCAGTTGCGAACCGAGATGGATGATCTCCTTCTCGGGGAGCGGCCCGGCCACCAGCATCGCATCGAGAGACAGTCCCTCGATGAGTTCTTCGACCAGAAAGTCTGTGCCATCCTCAGTGTCAAAGTCGTGAACCGTGGCGATGTTCGGGTGGTTGAGCTTCGAGAGCGCCAGAGCTTCTTTGTGAAAGCGCCTGCGGGCGTCGGTCTCGACCAACAGTCCCGGAGGAAGGACTTTGAGAGCAACGTCGCGGTCGAGGCGCTCGTCGTGCGCACGATAGACGACACCCATCCCTCCGGCGCCAATTTGTTCAAGAATGCGGTAATGAGACAGCGTGGACTGCACGGGGACTCCTGGCTGCGTCCGTCGATCGGTCCCCTGGGCCCTGGATCCATGAATGCAACAAATTTGCGCACTCGCCTCTGAGGGTGCCGCGTCCCGTGGTGGGAAGTGCTCTTCGGGGAGGCGAGGGAGTTTACAACAAACTCTTACGCCACACTCGTCCAATCCGCAGTGATTGCGCTCACACCAGGAGTGTTCTCTGGCTTCGGAGGGATCCCGCGGACGCAGGCACATCTGTTTACTGGTCGAGCGGGTAAGACTCTGAAACCTCAGCTTTCGCTTCCTTCAGGATAGAGATGTTGAGGCCGCGCACTCTAGGTCATTTCGGACCAGTGGGTTAGGGCGGACCGCACGGTTTGCCTGGGCGAGCAATCCGGCGTCTACTGCATCTGGGACAAGACTCTGGCCGCAACTTCCTTAGTGAGGATAAATAGATGACGACATCGACTGACACTGGTAAAACCGATCCATCAATCGTACAGGCGGTGGATAGCCATGCTATCAGCGCCTCTGCCGCTCTCTACTACCCGTCGTTAGCAGGTAATTGCTGGGACGACGAACTGCTACCGTCTGGAGATTAGTACCGGATTGCTTCGATCGTTCGTATCGGCAACGACTTCCAAAGACAAGCCAGCCACCTCGGCACGGCACATCTCTGTCGGGGGCGGTGGGGAGTAGCGACGGTTGGAGCGGCCAGTATCCCGTTGGCAGGTTTCTATCTGCTGATTGGAAAGCGATTGGCAAGGAACTCGCATTACGTGCATCTTCTTGGAGTTAGTGATGAACACGGCAGTTCCCGCATGCCTGGATCGCACCGATTGGAGGGCTCTATACAGAGCCGCCATTCTTGAAACCAACAAGAGCATTTTTCCACAGCGGTTCTCGGAAGCGGAAGCAGCCTTGGTAGCGCGTGGACGAGAAATCTTCTACGAGCACGCGAGCCTCGAAGAAAAGGAAGCCTTAGAAAACGCACTGTATGCCTTGCGTGCGTTCAGAACCTCCTGGCGGCACACGGAAGGTGCATAGTTCCTTTACCGCAATCACTCCTGATCGTTTTTGAGTAACTACGGCCCGATTACAGTCAACAATCGGCGTCAACCTGTCGTGTGACGAAAAGAGCTGCCTCCCGCTGGGCAGTGTCTTGCTACACCTACGGCTCAACCCAGAGTTTCGTTGCGGTCCGTGGGAAACCTCGAGCTTCCGGGGATCCTGAAATGCGATCGCAGCCCTCCAGCCCCCGAAGGCTCCCTTGAGGTCGCGGCGGCAAACTTGATCTTTCACGTGATTGCCCGGTCAGGTATATCAGTAACTTCCACGCGGCGGTTGTGTCTACTAACCTAGGCGGGAGGGCGCTGAGGGAGAGGACTTTATTATGGGTAAAGGTCTTTGGATTGGTGTGATTCTGCTGGCAGCGGGGGCATGCTTTTGGGGGGTGGGCTACGTCGTGGCCCCGAACAACGGGGACGCAGAGTTTCAGAAGATGCTGGAAGCAACGAAGCAAGTCAAAAGCTTTCGTGGCACGTACGGCGGGAGCATGGCCAACACCCCGCATGCGGAAAGGCTATGGGAGGTGGATTGCAACCGAGGTATTGTCCACAAGCAATCTCAAGAATTACAAACCGGCGCCAATGCTCTGGAGATGAAAGAAGACGAGTTCCTGGTGGGCAGCGACCAGATATACACCCGCGGCGGCGACGGATCGTGGGAGAAACATGAGTACAGATCCAAGCTCTATTCAGCCAGTTGGTATTGCGACAACCTTGCTCAAGGTACTATTCGCGATCTGCTGCCGGATATTAGGAGCATGCTCAGGAGCGCCATGATTGGAAAGGGCGACAAGAAGACGGTCAACGGTGTCCGCTGCCAGGAATGGAAGTTTGCCATGAAGTCCGCCAGCTCTGGCCAGCAAGGTTCGGTGTGCGTCGGACTGGAAGATCATCTACCCTACGAGATGATCACGGACAACGTCGGCCACTATTCATACTCCGATTACAACCGGCCCATGCAGTTCGACGCGCCTGAAGCCGTCCTGCAATCGGCCAGTTCGAGTGGCGGGTCGAACTGAGTCAGCCCCCGCTCGGTGTTGTGAAATAGGGCTGGCTCTCGTCAGCTGTCGGTTCCACTTCGTGGTTTCAATCAGCCTGAGCAGTTGGGAATGCGTGGGGTAACAACTTGCACGTTGACACTGTGTTACTCGCCAGCCGGTCTGACCAATGCGTCACACATCGTCTTACCCGGTGACTGCATCGTCGGGTACTTGGCGAAAAATCGCCTTATCGCTCATGGTTCGTGGTGGAGTAAACGTTTTCTCTTTCTGGTGGGCTCATTTTAAGCCTGTATCCGGTGTTAGGCCTGCTTCTTTCAGTAATCGTGCTTTCTGTTCCCAAGTTACCCCTGCGTAAAAAGAGAGTAAATCCCGAGATTTGGACTTGACTTATCCGGCGGTTGGCGTAAGGTCAAAGTAACCAATACCTCGTAGACACCAATATCCAGCAACCTCGCTTAGGTGTTCCTCTATCTAGGAGCTTAGTTATGAACCCAGTAGTTTCCCCCTACCTGAATCGAACCGACTGGAGAACACTGTACCTCGCCGCCATACTGGAAACGGACAAGAGCGTCCTCCCACAGCGAGTCTCGGAAGCAGAACAAGCAGTAGTTACCCGTGGCCGAGAAATTTTTCACGAATCCGCAACCCTCGAAGAAAAAGAAGCCCTTGAAGACGCTCTATACGCCTTGCGGGCGTTTAGAACCTCTTTGCACTACAACGACGCCGCCTAGTCCCGTAGCGACTACGGAACCACGGGGACTGGCCCGGTAGCGACCGATAGATCGTTTCAGTGGCGCAAAGACGCAACCAGGTCGATGTACTGCTGCATAGCATCTTCGGCAGCGGTGCCCATGATCGCACTCCAGGCGTCGAACTTGGCACGGCCGACGAAGTCGAAGCTACTTGGCCTATCGACTGAAACATCGCCTTGGGTCGCCTGTTTATAGAGAGCGTACAACCTCAGCATAGTGTTGTTGTCAGGGCGTTCCGCGAGCCCCGTTACCTCCCGTTGAGCTTGTGCAAATCGCGTTTGCAAGTCAGACATAGAGCTCCTTTGAGCTTTATAGCGCAAGAACTGCCGCGCTGGCGCGCGCGAGGCAAAAGATGCAGTAAGACAAACCTTCTCCTCAAGAGGAGGCGATGTCAGTGATGCCGGTCACGTGAGCCTGACCCTCCTCTTTACCTACCCAAATCCTTGATCGCATTTTCGAATCCCAACATTCAGTCGCAGCATCGGGACGCGTGCTTCGCAACCGCAGCAGGCAGTCACCGGGTTGGCGTACGCATTCCGAAGCAGGTTGCGGGAGTGATCGGAGCCGCGACTTTCCGGTTGTCGTCCGGGGAATTTGAGGAGATCGGGAAAGCCTTGCAGCAGGAGGTGGCTGCGAGCAGGTGAGCCCGAATGTACCCTTTAACCAGACCTGCTGGGCTTAATCGGGGACGGTCGTGCGCTTTGCACCGCGGCCGACCCATTAGGCGCGAACGAGAAAGCGGAAACGCATATCCTCGCCGGACCACATGATGTAGTTGGTTCCCCAGGCATTGTTGAAGAGGTTGCAATGAACACCGGCTGAAAGATCAGGCTGGTTGTTCGAAAAGCACAAGGGCGACTTAATACCCAGTGTGACGACAGGAGCATCCACAGTCTCTACAAGAAAAGCCCCGCCCTCATCTCTGTAGCCGAATCCCTTCGAGACTGCGTGCATATGACGATTGCCTGACCGGACGACGTCCAAGGGGGATACCGACTCGCCAGATTTTTCCAGACTCCAACCTGTGGGATCGGAAGCAATCGGATGGAAGGTCAGCCAGAGGGCCTCGGGAAGGCGTGTTGCTGGTTTTTGAAACCAGGAGAAATTCAAGTGGATCACCGGCTCTGCATTGGGGAGCAGTATTTCCAGAATCATTTTCTGCGGAAATGATGCTCGCCCGCTCCGCTCAGCCTCCATATCGTTCACCTCGAGACGCGCGAGCATGCGGTGGCCTCGCCGGTCTTCCTCCACCTGGAGATCCGCGAGGGACGGCAGCCACTCCTGGCTCTTCGCCCCGAAGCGCTCGATGTTGGGTTTTCCGAAATCCTTCTTGGCCCAATCCTCGTTGCTGACAACGTAATTATCAAAAAAATTCGAATAGTCTTGCTGCGACAGCGTCTGATAGCAAAACAGGGCCAACGGGTTGTTGCTGGACGCCCAATCCCGCCCCGACTTCTTATTGCGCAACTGGTGGATGGCTCCGCTTTTCGCATCGATCCCCACAACGAAATGCGGCGTCTCGATCTTACTTCCGGCCGGGTGAGGGTTGGAGTGCATCGGCTGCGGTGAGACCGCTTCGAGACTACGCACCGCAGTCTGAGCTTGCTCGCGCAATGAGGCGGGAAGCGTGGCTATTCCGGCGAAGAGGTCTTGGCGCTTCTCCTCCCAGCTGAACTGGACGACCTTATAGTTCTTCGTTTCGAGCATCGGAACCAGATCGGCCGGGATGTAGTGATCGAAGTCGAGCCAGGTTTTGGTGTCCGTGCCCCAGGTGTGCTCAACCTCCAAAAGCAAATGACGGAGCAAGGCGACATCTGTAGCATCGCCAACGGCAAAGTTTCCCTGATCCAGCCAGCCCTGGCGAAGCCTCGCTACTTCGCGGAATCGCGCGAGTTTCAGGGGGTCGCTGGAGACACCGTGGATCCATGTGTCCCCGATTTCGCTGGTGAGCACCGGCAGAGAGCCGCGATAAGGGTTGACCGCGTTCGCAATCTCGGTCAGGTTCGTAGGGATAATCTGTGCTTTCGGAAACCGGCCATTCAAAGTCGCGTAGGTCTCATCAATCTCTTTCGGGGTATGTGGCCCGCTGTTGTCGTCGGCCACAACGATGGCGATGGCCAAGTCGGAGTCCGGCACAGTCACCACGCCGCCGTAGCCATGGTGATACATGACCACGAGCGCCGAACCACTCGGATCCTTCCAGAGAAATAAGGGAGGCACTTCCGCGGGCGTGCTCGCGTCGTTCACCCCGATGTCCAAAAACTTTACTTCGTGCGCGGCGAGCGGAGCGATTAATCCGCGGGTGTGGCCTGGCACGTCGGTCATCTTGGCGCCCGTGGTGTTCTTGCCGAAACGCCGGTCGAGAGCGCGCGACAGACCAATGCTTCCGGAGATCATTGATTCATCCATCAACTCCGTTTGCCACGTGAATGGGAGGGCGTGCCATGCGATGTCGCCCATGGAGATGGCCTTCTCCATCCGCAGCCGTTCTGCTGGTGTCGCCTGCTCCAGGTATTCGTAAAGCAGCCATGACCCGGTAGTCCATACGTAGCGATGGTCGCCAGACTGGCGCAGTTGGCTGGCGAGATCGATGGCTTGTGGGAAGTATTCCTTGAAATATCGGTGAACCACGGCGGTCTGCGTGTCGATAAAGCCGGCGTCAAAATGACACTTGAACATCACCAGGACGCGCTTCACTTTGGGATCAGGGGCCGGTGACGCGGCGGGAGACTGACGCGCAAGCAATGTGTCCGCCTTCCACAACAAAGCGCTGCCCAAGGCAGATTTTATGAATTCACGACGCTGCACGCGTCACCCCCTTTGCATTCGCCACTCTAATCGTTCGAGTTCCTCCGTATAGTACACCTGAGCTTCGGGATGAACGGCGTGTTGCTGATCATGACGGGTTCACCTGGGCAAGCTGGTTACTCCAGTGAATTGGCGTAATTCCGAAAGTCCGGGGTTCGTCGAATTGCGAGATCACCCTTCCTCAATCACCCTATTGGACAATCCCTGTTGCGGGGGACGGGCCGAACCAATTGGCTGTTTGCGATTCGACCCAGAATGGAACTGAATCGCGCAGGTTCCGACGTCTTCATCCGGAGCACTCGCCCAGCCTTGTTTGACGCCCTTCGAGCAACGTTGACACGAAAGCGATGCGGCCGTCGCCGGCGCACGCGGAAAGCGTCGTGCCGAATCGGCACTTCATGGAACAGAAACCATAATGAGTAATTGCTATTCGATGGACAACCTATTTCGACGCGGATAAATTCGAGAGTACTGCAGATTTCGGCCCATAACCGATATGTTGCGAGGCAGCACCCATACCGAAAAGGAGCCAATGTAATGTCAGGCGGTTGTGACCTGCGTCGCGATTTGCCTCAATCGAGGTTGATCGAGACCCCACCTTCAGACAAAGTATCCGTCTTCTTAGTCGCACAGAATCGTCTTCTGCGCGAGTCGCTGACCAGGCTTCTCGACAAGAACGGTGACATCGCAATCGTGGGCGCCTGTCCGTTTTCTCCGCTGATCTTGTATCAGATCACGAAAGCCGGTCCAGATGTGTTGCTCATCGATTCCTTTACCACAGCATTGTCACATCTGGAACTCACACGTGAAGCGCAGCGCAGTGTTCCGGGGATTAAGGTCGTGATGATCGGGATGGAGGCGAAGGAGGAGAGCTTCGTGCAAGCCATCCGTGAGGGAGCCGTGGGTTACGTTCTGGAAGAGGCAGCCCCTCTCGAGATCATCGCGGCAGTTCAGGCTGTCGTGAAAGGGCAGGCAGTCTGCCCACCACAGTTGTGTATGTGCATGTTTCGTTACGTGGCCAGACAGTGGAACCAGGTCCCTAGTTTTAAGGTTAAGAGCCACCTTGGGTTGACCAATCGGGAACAACAGTTGGTCTTCCTCCTGGGCCGAGGGCTTACTAATAAGGAGATCGCATCTCAACTGCAACTAGCCGAGCAGACGGTACGCAACCATGTTCACCGCATGTTGCGGAAGTTGCGTGCGCCCGATCGGCTAGCGGTCGTCGAGATGTGTCGGCTGGAAGGCCTGCCCGTGTAGAACCATATCTCCTTGTCGCCGGGCCCGCCCGGGCTGTACCCGTGTCCATCCGCGACCCGCTCTCCGACTACCCGAGCCAACGAATGTGTTACCGGGTTATTGGTACAAAATCGGTACCGCCATTGGGATGATATTGGTTACTGATTCGAAGCCAGCGTACCAACTCTGTACTGCCTTACGTACTGACATCCCTAGACAGAATTGATCCTTCCCTCCGAATCCGATTCTTCGGATACTCGGCCATCACATTTGTTCGTTGGGAGCAGGCAGCGTGGAGAAAATTCGGGTCTTGGTCGCCAATCGTCCCCGCCTCATGCGAGAGCTCCTGCTGGCAACGATTTCAGATCAACCCGACATGGAAGTGGCAGCAGAAGTCACGAGCGACACGGATATCGTGCGTGCAGCGGCGGAATGTCGACCGGATTTCATAATCCTTTCTGCGGAACGGCCCGGCGAACGCCCGGAAATTTGTGCCGACCTCCTGGCCCAAAATCAGCAGACAAAAATTCTTGCGTTGGCGCCCGAACTCAATCGAGGTGCGTTTTCCTGGGCAGTTATTGACAACTGCTCCATATACGTTGAGAGCACGGACCAGGGCATCTCCGAGCAGGGCTTTTTGGATGCGATACGGGACAGCACGCGATGCGGCGGAGATGTTTGGTGAACTGTTAGTCCTCCGTCCTTGCGCAAGGCAATTGTTACTTGCAGGAAACTGAAAACAAAGCTTCTTCTCACAAAAAGCTTCTGTAAGTGAGGTGGCGAAGCTGTAGGAACTCCAAGATCATGACAGTAGAATCTCGAGAGAGTACCGTTTCGTTGGTGAGCGTCGCAACTCCACTTCCCGCTCCGGTTTCTGTGGCGCCGGAACCCTTCTGGTATGCAACGTATGTGTGTACCAATCACGAGAAGAAAGTGACGACGCAATTAAACAAACGGCAGGTCGCCTGTTTTCTACCCGTATATCACAGCGTGCGTCGATGGAAGGACCGCAGGAAAGAGCTGGACTTGGTGTTGTTCCCAGGATACGTCTTCGTGCGTATTGACCTGTGCGATCGGCTCCGAGTTCTCGAGTTGCCCGGGGTTGTCCGGTTGGTCGGTTGTAATGGACAACCGGTGCCCGTTCCAACGCAGGAGATCGAGGCGCTAAAGGACGGGTTGGTCGCGGGAGTCCGCGCCGAGCCCCACCCTTATTTGAAGGCTGGCCGCCAAGTGTACGTGAAGCACGGCCCCCTGCAAGGACTAAAGGGAACGCTGATCCGCAGGAAGGATGGATTCCGCATCGTCCTCTCGCTGGACCTGATCATGCGTTCCATCGCAGTCGAGGTTGACGAAGGCGACGTAGAACCATGCTGAAGCTCAAACCCAGCCGTTTCTCCGGCGGAAGACCATGACGTACTCGATCATAGGGTTGCTCAGAGCTGCGAAGTTATGCTCGCTCGTGTTGGGAGGGTTCTTTCTGATGGGCGGTTTGATGGCATCGAGCTTCGCTCAGGAAAAGCGCACAGCCCATAGCGACCAAAACAGCACCAGCTATTCGGAAGACTTGCCGCAGCAACCTGCCAGCTCAGATTCTGACAGTAATCCCCCGCAAGCAACGCCCGACAAACCCGACAAGAACCCTCGGAAAAAGGCCCAGCCTGAAACTCCGCCGGTTGACGAAGACCAGGACCGACCTTCGACCAGCCAGGAACCGAGTGTTGATCCCAACTTGGCCTACAAACCGGACAAGAAGATTCCGAAAAGAGCCCAGCCTGAAACTCCTCTGGTTGACGAAGACCAGAATCGGCCTTCGACTACTCAAGAGCCGAATCCTTATCCCAACTTACCCTCCCTGCAAGACCTCTACCGGCAGATTCCAAGCCAGCGAAGTATTTTGAGGCGGTTTGGCGTGGATGTCTTTCAGAACGGTACCGGCAATCTCGAGAAGTTACCTATGGACCTCCCGGCGGGTCCGGATTATGTGTTAGGGACCGGTGATGGCCTCAGCATTAATGTCCGGGGAAGTGTACCCAGGACCATTATCAAGACGGTGGACCGCGAGGGTCGGGTGTCATTGCCCGAGGTAGGCAGCGTTGTTCTCGCCGGCCAGACCGTAACCCAGGCCCAGGAACTGATTCAACAAAGCTTCAGCACCCAGTTTCGCGATGTCAAAGTCGATGTGTCTCTTACTCGTCTGAGAACGGTCAGAATCTATGTCGTAGGAGACGTCGAGCGGCCGGGTGCGTACGACATCAGTGCGCTGTCCACGCCATTGAACGCGCTCTACGTGGCGGGCGGCCCGACGATTCGGGGTTCGCTACGCTCGGTCCGTCTCTACCGCGGCGAGCACCTTATCCGGGAAGTGGACTTGTATGAGCTTCTGCTACAGGGTGTTCGCTCCGGGGTGGATCGTATGGAACCCGGCGACACGATTCTAGTCCCACCGGTTGGTCCTCAGGTCAGCCTGGCCGGAATGGTGAGGCGTCCTGCTATTTACGAGTTGACTCACGAAAAAGAACTGGTCGACGTGCTGGAGCTTGCGGGTGGCGTACTGGTCTCCGCCAACCTGAGTCAGATCAGCGTGGAGCGCATTGAAGCTCACCAGCGCAGGGTCATGCTGAAGGTTAACTTGCCCGCTTCGACCGACGCGGAGAGCCTGAATAGAGCGCTGAGCGGGTTCAACGTGCAGGACGGCGACTATGTCACGATTTCTCCCATCCTCCCGTACAGCGACCAGACAGTTTATCTCAGCGGCCATGTCTTTCGGCCCGGGAAACATCCTTATCACACGGGGATGCAGATCGCCGAGTTAATCAAGTCCTATCAAGACTTGTTGCCGGAGCCTTCGGATCGCGCCGAGATCATTCGCCTGGTTCCGCCCGACTATCACCCGGAAGCGATTGAATTCAAACTGTCGGAGGTTCTGGGTGGCGACGATCCGATCGATTTGCAGCCGTTCGACACGGTTCGGATCCTGGGACGTTATGAGGCGGACCCGCCGAACGTGTTCGTGTATGGCCAGGTGTTGCGGCCGGGAAAGTATCCGCTTTCGCAAGGAATGACCGCGGCAGGTTTAGTGCGCCTGGCGGGCGGCGTCACACGCAGCGCTCTCACTCAGGAGGCGGATATTGCCAGCTATCTGGTACGCAACGGCAGTAACGTCGTCACCAAACACATCACAGTCGAAATCGGCAAGGCGCTGGCGGGAGTTGGCGGTTCCGATGTTGCCCTGAAGCCGAACGACACGCTAACCGTGCGACAACTAACCGGTTGGGACGACATCGGAGCGGCGGTCACGATCAAGGGTCAGGTCTTCTACCCCGGGACGTATGGCATCGAGGACGGTGAAAAGTTGAGCGCGCTGTTAGAGCAAGCCGGGGGCTTCCGCGACAGTGCCTATCCCGAAGGCGCCGTCCTCGACCGGATTCAAGTCCGCGAGTTGGCGGAGAAAAGCCGAACCCAGTTGATTGCCCGCATCGAAGCTGCGAGTGCCACGACCACTTCTTCATTCACCGCGAGCGGAGCCGACCAGGCAGCCCTGATGCAGGCCCAGGCCCAGCAACAGCAGCAGGTGCTGACCGTTCTACGGAACCAGCCGGCCAGCGGGCGGCTGGTCATCAAGATCTCCAACAACATCAAGAGCTGGCAGAACACGGCCAGCGACATAGAAGTACGGGCAGGGGATGTCATCACGATTCCCCGGAAACCGAGCTTCGTCCTGGTCAATGGGGAGGTTTATAACCCGACCGCGTTGACTTTTGCACCCGGAAAGAATGCCGGTTGGTATTTGAACCGCTCAGGCGGACTCACACAACTGGCGAACAAGAAAGAGATCTACATCATTCGCGCCAGTGGTTTGGTCGTCGGCCGTGGAAGCAACGGATCCTGGTGGGCCGGCGGCAGTGTACTGAGCACGGCGATGAGCCCCGGCGACAGCGTCGTTGTTCCGGAGAAGATCATCGGCGGCTCCCATGTTTGGAAGAATATTTTGGATACCGCTCAACTAACCGGCTCGCTCGCGATCGCAGCAAGGGTGGCCGCCAGCTTCTGAGTGTCTGCCCCTTGCATATGGTTGCGGCAGTGGAGTGCGCAAACCACATTCTGCGGTTTGCCATCGATTTTCGTTGCTTCTCAGGAGCTGTTCAAGCCGGTGGCCCTGCGGAGCGTTGGGGCGAAAGCAGACATCGGGTGGGAGTCTCGAACCTAGTTGTCCCGCTCCATACAGTTGGGCGGGAGCAGATCAAACGAAATGAGTAGCGCCACTCAGATCGCACCAGAGGACCCGGCAACGCATCCACTCGACGTTCGCCCTGGCGATGACGGAGGCGTACCGGAAGCCAGGCAACCGGAAGATCGGATCCTTTGGATCAGCCTCAGGCTTTGGAAGCAGAGGCGAGAACTGCTGCGCACGGCAGGTGTAGGAGCTTTGTTGGCATTCGTCCTTGCGCTGCTGACACCGAACCAATATAAATCGACCGCGCGATTGATGCCCCCTGAGAACCAGGGTGGCGCTTCGGGACTAGCCGCGGTAGCGAGCCGTCTTTCTGCTTCCGACCTGGTCTTCGGTGGCGATCTGTTTAACGCGCAAGGCAATGGAGCATTGTTCCTCGGAATTCTTCGCAGCCGCACGGCTCAAGAGCGGCTCGTGGCGAAATTCGATCTGACGTTGGTTCCCGGCCGATGGTTCGGCACACGCAGTCGAAGTGAGGATGCCTGTCGCGAACTGGAGCGCAACACCGAAATCACTGAAGATCGCAAGAGCGGAATTATCACGATCTCAGTAGTAGACAGCGATCCCAACCGCGCCGCCGCGCTCGTAGAAGGATATGTCGATCAACTGAATCAGCTTTCCGCAAATCTCAACACGTCCGCGGCGCGCCGCGAACGTGAATTTCTCGAGCAAAGGCTGGCCGAAGTTAAGAAGGATCTCGACTCTGCTTCTCGTGAACTCAGCGACTTTTCCAGCAAAAACGGCACCTTCGACCCCAGGGATCAAGACAAGTCACTAGTTGAGGCAGCGGCGGCGCTACAAGGGGAAATGATCGCGGCTGAATCCCAGCTCAAAGGTCTGGAACAAGTCTATACATCCGACAACGTCCAAGTGAAAAGCCTGCGATCGCGTATTGCGGAATTGCGTCGGCAGTTGCAGAAGTTGAGCCACGGATCCAAGCCGGGTTCCCGTTCCGCCGATGATCCAGTGAGCGAGATGCTTTTTCCCAGTCTCCGACAGTTACCAATTCTTGGTGCCAGGTACGCCGATCTTTATCGGCGGGCCAAGACACAAGAAACTGTGTTCCAGGTGCTCACCCAGCAATACGAAATGTCGAAGGTGCAGGAGGCGAAAGAAATCCCGACTGTTCGAGTGCTTGACGTAGCCGATGTCCCAGACAGAAAGGTGGGGCCTCATCGACTCTTGCTCGCTTTGATGGGAGCAATCAGCGGCCTGTTAGTCGGTTGCGCATGGGCCATTGCCAAAGGCCAATGGGACACCCTCCCCCCGGATAGTCCCCGCAAGTCATTTCTCCTCGAAATTGCCGGAACCGCCCGTCGCCAGCCACTTTGGCGGACGAGTAAGAGAGGCCTGAGTCAGGTTGCCGGGATCCGCGCTCGTTTCATACGTTCCCGCAATCCCGCATCAGGTTCTCCCGAAGAAGCGTCACGCAATTTGTGACAACAAGGGCATCGTCTCCAATGCACTTAACCAGCGGCCGTCTACTTGCCAGAAACACGGTGTGGAATCTGCTGGGGTCGGCGGCGCCAGCTCTTATCGCGATCATCGCGATTCCCCTGCTCATCAGAGGGATTGGGATCGCTCGTTTCGGCATACTGACCATCGTCTGGACCGTGATCGGATACTTTACCCTCTTTGACTTTGGGCTGGGAGCCGCGCTCACCCGCATGGTGGCGGATCGTTTGGCAAAGAGACAGGAAAGTGAAATTCCAGGTCTGGTGTGGACATCCCTGGCGGTCATGTTAATGCTATCCATGGCTGGTGCCGCTTTCATGATTGTCATGTCTCCTGTGCTGGTACACAGGATTCTGCAAGTGCCGGCAGCGCTGCAACACGAGGGAGTTTGGGCCTTCGTTCTATTGGCAGCTTGCCTCCCGTTCATGGTCATCACCACCGGCTTACGGGGCGTGCTCGAGGCGCAGCAACTCTTTGGCGTGATCACTGCGATCCGGATACCAACCAATATTTTCACTCTGCTGGGCCCCTTGGCGCTGTTGCCCTTCTCGAATAGTTTGGTGCCAGTCGTGGCGGTTCTGGCCGGAGGCCGCATTCTCACGAACAGTCTATATTTCCGCTCGTGCCTGAGATCGATGCCCGAACTGGGTCGAAGGTTACTGTTTGAGCGGCAACATCTGCGTTACATGTTTGGGTTTGGCGGGTGGATGACAATAAGCAACATCATCAGTCCCCTGCTGGTCTACATGGACAGGTTCTTGATTGGGACCCTGGTGTCAGTCGTGGCGGTTGCCTACTACGCAACGCCCTTCGAAGTAGTGAGCCGAATGCTCACCATTCCGGCCGCCGTGGCAGGTGTTCTGTTTCCGGCATTCACCGTGAGCTCTGTACAGGACCGCAGCCGGATGGCCCTCCTGTTGTTGCGCGGTCAAAAGTACGTTGTCTTCGCGATGTTTCCTCTGGTTTTGATCATTGTGACCATGGCCAAAGACGGCCTGCAACTGTGGCTTGGAAACGACTTTGCCAAAAACAGCACGCCGATTCTCCAATGGTTGGCTGTGGGAGTGTTTGTCAATAGCCTCTCTCAGCTTCCGTGGGGGCTGATTCAGGGCGTTGGACGTCCTGATCTCACCGCCAAGTTTCATTTAGTCGAGTTGGGTCTGTACATGCCAGTCCTCTATCTTCTCGTCAAACACTACGGCGTCTTAGGGGCTGCGATCGCCTGGACTGTACGGGTTTCATGCGATACCGCTGTTTTAGCGGTGACGGCGGAGGTGTTTCTTCTCCAGAAGGATCGCTTCGTGAAGCGTTTCCTGACCTTGGTCGGTGCAGTTCTTCTGGTGACCTTTCTGGGCACCCTCCCGGGCACGATCCACCAGAGGGTGCTGTTTCTCGCCACGGTGTTGTCGATCTCACTGCTGGCATCGTGGTTTGTCTTTCTTCAGCCGGAGGAACGGCGAATGCTGCGAGGGTTTCCCAGTGCGATTGTCCGTACTTTCCAGCGTTTCGAGGCAATGTAAGCATGGCCGACTATGCCTTCACGGTGTTCACGCCTACCTACAATCGAAGACATACACTGCCCGGAGTCTACGATTCGTTGCGCGCGCAGACTTTTTCCGATTTCGAATGGGTCATCGTCGATGATGGCTCCAGCGATCACACCGACGAGATTATCTCCGTGTGGCAGAAAGAGGCTTCATTTCCGATACGCTATTTCTATCAGTCGAATCGCGGTAAACACGTCGCCCACAATCGTGCTCTTAAGGAGGCGAAAGGGGAGCTGTTTTTGATCTTCGATTCTGACGACTCCTGCGTGCCGGAAGCACTGGAGCGATTTCACCACCATTGGCTGGATCTGTCTCTTGAACAACGGGAGACGTTTTCAACCATTACTGCTCTGTGCAGGAAGAAAGACGGGACCGGACTCGGGTCGGAGTTTCCTGCACCCGTCATCGATGCTACATCGCCGCAAGCGCAAATGCGTTGGCGCCGGGATGAGCGCTGGGGCGTCAACCGCACGGACGTCTTGAGAATGTTTCCTTTTCCTGAAATACCCGGCGAGAAGTTTATTGCGGAAGGTCTAGTCTGGACGCGGGTGTCCTTGGCTTATTCCACCCGTTTTATTAACGAACCGTTGCGGGTGGTCGACTTTCGGCCCGATGGCTTGAGTGCGACCTCGGTTCAGATCCGAGCTAGCAATCCCGCTGGCGCCAGGCTTTATTACCAGGAGTCGATTGAGGCGCCTATGCCGCTGATCTGGAAGGTTCGAGACGCCATGAACTACTGCCGGTTCTCCTTTCATGGCGGAATCCGTTGGGCGCGGACTTTGACCGATAGTGCTCATTTCCTGCTGGTTTCCCTATGTTTTCCCGCAGGATTCCTGTTCTATTGGCTGGACTGCGTTCAACTCCGTTCCAGGCAACCTTCTCACCCTCGCGGGGACTCGGTGCGCGCATGAACATTGCGGCTGACTTGACTACACTCAGCTCGCACCGTTGAGTGAACCTGATGCGAATGCCCGACGATCACGTTATTAGCGAGGCGGGCAGTCTGTTAATTCCCATACTGTTTGTCATCGGTATGTATGGGCCGAGCTCTACAGATGGCGTATTCTCTCAGACAACCTGGGAAATATATTTCCTCATATTGATATCAAGCGTCTTGTTCATGCTAGCTCGCAAGACCGGGCTGGGTAGTCCGTGGCGATGCGTAAATTCAATTGGACTAGTAACTGTCATCATACTGGGAACGATCCTTTCGCCATTCCAAGAATACCGATGGGGAGGGCTGCTGGCCTACTTGGCTTTGGCCCTACTGTTCGCGATGAATTGCAGGAATGTGAGTGCTCAAGGCCGCTTGAATGTCATGCTAACTCTGGCCAATGTCGTCAATATCATCCTCGGAATCGCTGTGGTCTTGGATCTTGGACCAGTGCGGCAAGTGTTCGTCGACTACTATTCTGCGTTCTATCCAGAGTTGGTTGAAGTTATGACCAGCGCTGGGAAACCGGTCCTTACCTTCGGAACACATTCTCTTGCAGCGTTCTTCTTCTATCTCCTGTTCTGGATGAACTTCGAGAGCTACAAAGCTCAACGTTCCTATGGCCGTCTGCTGGCGGCACTGTGTTATATCGTTCTCGGGGTGTTCTTGTGGTCCTTCAGTGCCTTCGCTCTGATGGGTCTGGCAGTGCTCTACATGCTGGCCTACGCTGTACGCAGGCATTCTGGGTCGGTGCTGGTCGGACTTGGCGCGATCGCTATACTGGGGATCGTCGCTGTCTACCGAATCGATGCCACATCCCCTGTGCCCGGGCTCGCGGCGACAACCGTAAGTGAGCTTGTCTCGTCTCCTACCAACGGTTTCTTTGGCCGGTTCTCGGACTCAGGAACCTTGCATTCGACGGTTCAATACATGGCCGACCGCCCGTTTCAGCCCGTAGGCGTGGGTTATCGGAGCGATCTGTTCTTTGGGGACAATGGCCCGGTGGAATACTACCTAAGAGGATCCATAGGTTTAGTTCTCGCCATGTATGGCGGACTGTTCGTGTTTCTGAGAAAGAACCTCGTTTCCAGGACGGATGCTTATCATGCATTCGCGTTGATCGTTATATTCGAGTGCGGGCTGACTGCTCTGTGCAATATCCGTGTTATCTACTGTCTACCGGTGATCGTCGTATTCTTCAATGATCTTCGCCGTCGTGGCGCAATGACCGGGCCTCGATTAGGTGCGCTCGATGTGGGCGCAAGGTCGCGAAGAGAGTCTACCGGGTGATCGAGTCATCATGAGCAGTATGGCGAGAGTTGCGTGTGTTCGGTTGCTGTGCCGCATTCCATCGGTAGGCGATGACGAGAAAGACTTCCTGGATCGGAATGTCCCGGTGAAGATGTTGTTGTTGACATGCTGTTGTTACGAATTACCTCGTCGACGTAGTCACTCCCTCGCGTGATGCTGAGAGTCATTGCTTACACCGGCGGCAACAATACACCCAGCCGCGTGCCACGGGTGCAGCTGTATGTATCACCCTTGAAGGCCTTCAACATCGATCTCGCGGAATGCCCTTCCGCGGCGGGGCTTTATCCGCCTGAAAAGCTATGGCAGCGGCCACTTTGGGGAGCCTGGAACTTGCTGGAGCACATTCCTTCCTCGCTTCGTTCCTACAAATATGACGTCACGTTGTTCCACCGGGAGATGCTAAGTACCGTGGTGACGCTGGAACCGTTTACCAAGCGGCCGCGGATCTTTGATGTCGATGATGCCATTTGGCTTCATCGCAACGGAGGTGGTGCCCGACAACTCGCGCGGCTCTGTGACCACGTGATTTGTGGAAACCAGTTCCTCGCTTCGGAGTTTTCCCGATGGAACCCCTGCGTGAGCGTGCTGCCGACCGCCGTGGATACGAACCGTTTCGTTCCCTCTGCGACAAAGAACATCAACGCGCGGCCGGTCATCGGCTGGTTCGGACTGAGCTCCGGATTCGGATATCTTCACGGGGTCGAGGCGGCTCTGAAGGAAATCCTTTTCCGGCATCCGGACGTCACCCTGCGAATCGTTTCGGACAGGCCGCCAACGCTGACCACACTCCCCCCGCAGCAAGTCGAGTTCATACCCTATACGCAGGCGCGGGAGGTCGAGCATCTCCAGGAGATGACCATCGGCATCATGCCGCTCAGCGATACCGAACTCTGCCGCGGCAAATGCAGCTTCAAGATGCTCCTCTACATGGCTTGCGGTATTCCCGTGGTCGTGAGCCCCATCGGAATGAATGCAGACGTGCTCAAGAAAGGCGAGGTAGGATTCGGCGCCCTTCAGACTGGGGATTGGATCGAGTGTCTTGAGACTTTGCTTCGAAATCCTGACCTGGGTCAGCGCATGGGAAACGCCGGCCGTGACGTTGTGGCTCAATACTACAGCGTAGAGTCACTTGCCCCGAAACTGGCCGAAATCATCCTGGGCGTTGCCAATCGGAGTCGAATCCAGCAAGGCCACGTGAGTTCAACCCGTCTCTCGAGCCGCTGAAATCACCCTATGTGCGGCATTGTAGGTAAAGTAAACTTCGATCCCGAACAACCGGTCGATTCCAATCAAATCCGGCGCATGGCGGACTCGGTGCGTCATCGCGGCCCGGATGACGAGGGCGTATGGACTGACGGTCCTGTCGGCCTGGGCCATCGGCGGCTCTCGATTATCGACTTGTCCCCCAACGGGCACAACCCGATGGCCAACGAAGATGGAACTGTGTGGATCACCTTTAACGGGGAGATTTACAACTTCCAGGAACTGCGTCCCGGGCTGGAGGCTGCCGGTCACCGCTTCAAGTCGCGGACCGACACGGAGGTCATTCTCCACCTCTACGAAGACCTAGGACCCATGTTTGTGAAGGCATTGCGAGGCATGTTCGCCTTCGCGATTTGGGATTGCCGGTCCCAACGCTTGCTGTTGGCGCGCGACCGGCTGGGCGTGAAACCGCTGCATTATTCAGTCACTCGTTCCGGGCTGTTATTTGGTTCGGAAATCAAGGCCTTGCTCAGCACGGGCGAGATTGATCCCGTACCGGACCTAGCCAGCCTCCATCAATTCCTTCTGTGGCAATGCATTCCAAGCCCGCGCACTGGAATTTGCGGAATCAGCAAATTGCCGCCGGCCTCAATCTTGACCTGGCAGCCCGGTGGGCACATACACATTCAAAAATATTGGGAACTGGACTGCTCGCAGCCGTTGACAGCGGACGCGAATGATCTGTCCGAGCAAGTCCGCGGCTTGGTACAGGAGTCCACCAAACTGCGGCTGATTGCGGACGTTCCCGTGGGCATTTTTCTCAGCGGCGGAATCGACTCCGCCTGTGTACTGGCAGCGGCACGGAGTGCGCATCGCGGCAAAATACAGACGTTTTCTGTGTCCTTTGCCCATCAGGACTTTGATGAGTCCAGGTATGCCCGGCTTTTGGCCACGTACTTCGAGACCGAGCATCACGAGTTCCGGGTTACGCCCAAAGTCATGGAACTGCTCCCCGAGATGGCGGGCCGGTTCGATGAACCGTTTGCCGATGCAGCGGCCATACCGACCTGCTACCTTTCCCAACTCACGGGTGCCCACGTGAAAGTTGCGCTCAGCGGTGATGGAGGCGACGAAGCCTTTGCAGGCTACCAGCGATACCTGGCTCTGAAACTGCTAGGCTGGCTGTCCAGGGTTCCAGGAGCCACCGCGTTCGGTGCTTTCCGGGCTATGTTGCCCTACAACTCGGATGAGCGGAGCAAGCTGCGGTATGCCAAGGAAATGCTTTCTCTGGTCGGCCGCTCCCCCGTGCAGCAATATCGAGCCATCCTGCTGGGCATGCTTGAGGAAGAACGGTGGACCTCGTTCTACAGCGATGATTTTCGCGCAGCCCTGAACACAAGCGCCACCGATGAAACCTTCCTGCAAGGATGGCACATGCCGGCAGTGTCCGATGATGTTGCCCGGGCTACGGTCAGCGACACCATCGGATACATTCCCGAATGCCTCAATGTGAAGGTTGATATCGCCAGCATGGCCTTCGGTTTGGAAGTGCGTTCTCCGTTTCTGGACAGCAAGCTCGTCGAGTTCTGTGCCCGAATACCTTCCCGTCGGAAGATCAAAGGAACCCAGCAAAAATACATTCTCCGGCAGGCGTTTCGAAAGGAGTTGCCGGAAGAGATTCTTGACCGGGGGAAGGCTGGATTCGGAATGCCACTGGCAACTTGGCTCCGGAATGATTTACGCAGCTTAACGGAAGACACGCTCCTCGCCCACGATAGTCGTGTTGACGACCTTTTTCGGCCAGACGCAATCAAGATCATGCTGGACGAACATAGCGCGGGCAAGCGCAATTGGCATATCCAGCTGTGGCGGCTCTTGGTGCTGGAACACTGGTTAAAAGCAATCGCGGCCCGTGCGCGCTCCGCGAGGATCGAGCATTCGCCAGATTCTTGCTCCATGCACGCGGCCCCCGCTCAGCGATAAACCGTGCCGGTCAACTATCTCCATAGTCTGTTTCACCGAGTAGAGGATGGCTGGGATCCCGTTTCGTCCTCCTACGCGTTCTCCTATGCCGAGCAGGCTTGGAATGATTGCAGTGTCCAGGTCGTGCACGACCTTGAATTTCTGGTTGGAGGTCTCGCCGGGAAACGCGTCCTTGACCTCGGCGGAGGACCGGGCCAATACAGCGTTCTGTTTGCGCAACGCGGAGCTGACGTGACCTGGCACGACATAAGCCGCCAATACCAGGTAATCACCCGTGAACGCGCGGCGGCGGCCGGGGTGGTGATCAATTTCTCCCTGGGCTATCTCGAGGATGCGCGGCGCTTCCAGATGCAGCCCTTCGACCTCTTATTCTGCCGTGTTTGCTGGTACTACGCACGCGGCGATCGATCGTTCGCGCGTCTGGTGGATTCTTTAGTCAAGCCCAGCGGAGTGGGCTATGTCGAGAGCAACACGCCGGCATTTTCCCGACCGCGCGGCTGGCGCAGATTGCAGTACGCGCTCAATCACTACTTGTGGTTAAAAATCGGCCACCCCATGCCTCCGCACGGCCGAATTGCCGCATTGCTGCAGCGCTCGAACATCACGCGGATGACCCTCGATTATTCTTCACCGTTGCGCGACGTTGTAGTGTTCACCAAGGGTCCTGAAGCTGCCGCCATCCCCCTCACTGGCCAGCTGGCTTCGACCAATCACCCATGACACTGCAGACCCGCTACCTGGTGCGTTTCGACGACCTGTGTCCCACGATGAATTGGACCATATGGGCGAGGATCGAGTCGGTGCTGATCGAGCGAGAGATCCGTCCGCTGCTCGCAGTGATCCCGGATAACCAGGACAAATCACTTGCCGTGGCCCCTGCCCACGCCGCCTTCTGGAAGGAAGTACGGAGGTGGCAGGGCATGGGCTGGACCATTGGCTTGCACGGCTACCAGCATTTATTTGTCAATCAGAATGCCGGTATTGTCGGAATTCAGCGTCGTAGTGAGTTTGCCGGGCTTCCCTCGATCGAGCAAGAGCGCAAACTGCGGCGAGCCGTCGAAATTTTTCGCAGCCAGGGGATCGAGCCCCAAGTCTGGATCGCTCCCGCCCATTCGTTCGATAAGAACACGGTGCTTGGTCTGGCCAGGACCGGTGTCTCAGTGATCAGCGATGGTTTGGCCGTCGCTCCCCACACCGACGAGGCCGGAATGTTCTGGGTTCCGCAACAGATTTGGCAGTTCCGCTGGAGGCCCTTCGGGGTTTGGACCGTCTGCTACCACCACAATCATTGGATCGAAATGCAATTCAATCGGTTTCGGCGGGACACACAGAAATATCGAGATGCGATTACAGATTTGTCTTCGGTCCGAGCTGCCTATCGCGGTCGGCGGCGTGGTGCGATGGACAGTGTTTACTCGATCGCGCATTCCACCGTGTGGTCGCTGCGCACGAGGTCGAGGGCTTCGGCGTGACACCACAATTGCTCGAAGGTGTTGCCACCGTTGCTGGAGAGGAACCCGCCCGCGCGCCGGATGCGAAGGTGCGAGTTACTTATGTCTTGGGTTCTCTGTTGGATGGAGGTACTGAGCGTCAAGTCCTGGAGCTTATTCGCCACCTCGATCGCACCAGATTCAAGCCTTCGCTGGTATTGATGGAAGCGGCCAATGTGGAGAGGTCAAGAGGGTTAGTGGACGAGTGCCTGGTGATGGGGATACCCCAGGCGGGAAACTCAAGCTGGTTGTTGCGCAGCCTGCCTCTCGTCAAGTCCGCTCTGCTTACCAAGAAATATCTGCAACACCTGGGAAGCGATATTGTGCATGCTTTCCTGCCCGGACCATGCATTCTGGGAGGATCCGCCGCCCGTCTCGCCAAGGTTCCATTGATCATTGGCAGCCGCCGCTCCTTGCCCAGCCAATATCGCGCCCGCAGTCGCGCGGGTGGCTGGGCGGACAGCGCTGCACTTCGATTGGCGAACTACAACCTGGGCAACAGTCATGCGGTCAGCCGCGAAATGATCGACATTGCCCGATGCCCTCCAGCGAAATGCGGAACGATCTACAACGGGGTTGACGTGCGACTCTTTCGTCCCGATCTTTCCCCGGCCCTCCGCCAACAGCTGGGCTGGACGGGCTCTGAGGTTGTATTCGGCATGGTGGCAAACTTTCGGGCTTGTAAGCGGCACCGTGACTTCGTCGAAGCAGCGGCGATCCTGGCACAGCAGCATGACACCGCACGCTTCGTCATGGCTGGCGCCGATGCCGGCACGAGACAGGCCGTGCTGTCGCAAGTGGAAGCGCTATCCCTCGGGGCGAAGGTTCGGATTCTTGACACTACCCCGTCGCCCGAGAGAATCTTCGCCGCACTCGATGTCTACATCTGCACCTCCGAGGCCGAGGGATTCTCGAATGTGCTCCTTGAAGCGATGGCTTGTGGCAAGCCCGTGATCGCGACGCGCGTCGGAGGCAATGCGGAGGCTGTACGGCATGGTGACTCGGGGCTTCTGGTCTCCCCGGGTGATCCGCAGGCCATCGCAAATGCTGCGACACAACTCCTGTTGGATACCGCCCTGCGTCGGGCTATGGGAATAGCTGGTCGGAAACGAGTAGAAGACGACTTTTCCCTGAACGCGATGGTTCGGGCACATGAAGAACTCTACTGCAGGCTGTTGCATGAACGTCGGCAGACTGAGCCGTGAGGCCCGCGACGATCCGCGGCCCCCCTCCGACTGGAGGACACTGACTGGAGTTGCGACGAACGGCGTTGCGACGGACCTGTGTTGCATTCCTGCGCAACGCTCTGCCCTATGACAAATTGCGCTCTGATTCTAAAACCATTCCTATTGGGGAAGATGAGTAATACATGGGTTGGCAACGCCAGATCGGGATTGCCCGAATCATCGCCCGCCTGAATGTCGGCGGCCCCGCGATCCAGGCCATTCTGATGACCGAAGCCTTTCGCGCGCGAGGCTACGACACGGTTTTGATCACGGGACAGGTGGCGCGTGGCGAGGCGAATATGCACTACCTCGCTCAAGCCAATGAGGTAGAGGCCCTCACCATTCCAGCCTTGTCGCGCAGTATCTCCTTTAAGGATCTGGTGAGTTTTCTGCAAATTGCCCGCATCTTGCGCCGTCGCCGGCCGGTGATCGTGCATACTCACACCGCGAAAGCGGGAACCCTCGGGCGCTTGGCGGCTCTGATCGTCCGTGTCCCAATTCGCGTGCACACCTTTCACGGCCACGTCTTCAATGGCTATTTCTCGCCTCTGGCAACCCGCGTCTTCCTGATGATCGAACGCTTTTTAGCGCGCCGTACCGATTGCATCATCGCCATCAGCGAATCCCAAAAAAGGGAACTCACCGACACTTATCGCATTGCCCCAGAGCACAAGGTCGTCGTTGTTCCTCTTGGACTCGACCTCGCCGCCTTTCTTCAAGTCAAGGGGCCCGACGGCACAGTTCACAGCGCTATTCACTGTGAACCCTCGGACCCGTTGGTTGGTTGGGTGGGCCGTTTGACGGCCATCAAGGCGCCGAGCCTTTTTCTGGACTGCGTGCCCTTGGTGAAGGAGTCTCTTCCGGCAACCCATTTCGTCATCGTCGGCGGTGGCGAATTGCGCTCGGAATGCGAGCAACGACTGGGGCGGGAGGGTCTGCGGGACTCGGTAGCGTTGCTGGGTTGGCGCCGCGATCTGCCCAAAATCTACGCCGGCCTGGACGTAGTTGTGTGTACCTCGATTAATGAGGGGACCCCCGTTGCATTGCTGGAGGCAATGGCCTCCGGGCGGGCGATTGTGAGTACGGACGTCGGTGGCGTGCGCGACTTGATGGCCGGTATCCCGATTCCCGTAGAGGGAATGGAGTTATTCGAAAACGGAATTCTGGTGCCACGCGACCCCTACCTTGTAGCCCGAGCCATCCGCTATGTTCTGGACAATCCCCAGCGGCGGCGGGCAATGGGGCAAGCGGGGCGTCAGTTTGTCCGGAACCGCTTTTCTCAGGTTCGCCTTGCCGATGATCTGGAGCGTCTCTATTTGTCCTTAGCCCAAGCAAAGGGATTGCTCCCGATGGATGCCGTTTTACCAGCGTGCCAACCTACATCTGCATTTTCCGCCTCCCACAAGCCGGGTCTCTGAACACTTAAGTATGCCCCCTGAACCCGGGTGGGCCATGCCGTGCTGGCTTCTAATCACAATGGGACCGCGCAGATTTGTTTATTCTAAAGGAGCCACGCTGCCATGCATGTGTTGATCACCGGGGGTGCCGGTTTTATCGGTTCCCACTTGTCCGAAAAACTGCTCAGTGAAGGCCACGAAGTGGCCATCATCGATGATCTCTCCACCGGATCGAATGCCAACATCAATCATTTGAAGCAGAACCCTCACTTTCGCTATGTCATTGACTCGATCATGGAACGGGCGGTCTTGGCGGAGTTAGTCGATGATTGCGATATTGTGTACCATCTTGCCGCAGCGGTTGGCGTTCAGCTGATCGTTCACTCCCCGGTTCGTACCATGCACACCAACATCCGCGGGACCGAATTGGTACTCGAGGCGGCTGCGAAAAAAGGGAAGAAAGTTGTGATAACTTCCACCTCCGAAGTGTATGGGAAGTCGACCAGGATTCCCTTCCGTGAAGATGATGATTTACTAATTGGTCCCCCGATATATGGTCGGTGGAGCTACGCGTGCTCAAAGGCAATTGACGAATTTCTGGCGCTGTCCTATCACCGTGAACTTCATTTGCCCGTGGTCATTGTTCGCTTGTTCAACACCGTCGGACCTCGACAGATCGGCACTTACGGGATGGTCCTTCCTCGATTTGTCAGTGCTGCCCTGGACGGGCGGCCCATTGAGATTTATGGCGACGGGAATCAGGCGCGTTGTTTTGGCTGGGTTGGCGATGTTGTCTCGGCCCTGTCCGAGCTCGGGCAGAATCCCCTGGCTGCGGGTAAGGTGTTCAACATCGGTTCTGACGAGGAGATCACCATTAATCAATTGGCCGACCTGGTTAAGGATGTTACAGGTTCACAGTCTCCAGTAGTTCACCTGTCTTACAAAGATGTGTACGGTGAGGAATTCGAAGATATGGCTCGTCGTGTGCCCGATCTAAGTCGCATTCGCGACCTCATCGGTTATGTACCCACTAAAGCGCTGCGCCAGATCGTCGAAGCGGTCGCCGACCACCTGGGCGCGTCTCGCCTGCACGAGAATCAAATGGCGATGGCCGCTTCGGCTCATTGATCCGGATAGGAACACTAGCTTCCATGATGGTGAAGACATTATTCGAGATTCAATCGAACGTGGGGTCTCTGATTGCGGAACTATGTGCCGCCTGCCTGTTGACCGCGTCCGGCGTCGCGGTGGCAATCAACTTGTGCCGTAAACGCGGATGGGTGGAAAAGGCACAGCCCAATCGCTGGCATAAGGGAACACCTGCGAAATTTGGAGGGGTCGCAATTTGGCTGGTGGTGCTCGGTGCCGCCACATGGGTTTTCCCGGCGTCAAATCACTCGATCTGGGGAGTGTTGGGGCTTGCGTCACTGATGTTTGCTCTGGGGCTGACGGATGACGTTTTCCACCTCAGGCCAGGGCCAAAATTGTTGGCCCAGTTCGTTGTGGCTGCCCTGGCCATCGCTCTCGGTTTGGAGTTCACGGTGCAAGGGCGTCCGATTTTGAGCTTTTGCCTCTCTTTGGCTTGGATTGTAGGGATCACCAACGCTTTCAACCTGCTAGACAACATGGACGGGCTGTCCGCCGGTGTCGCCCTTATCACTGCGATTTACCTGGCGGTTCTGTATCTGCTGGCCGGAGTGGCCGCCCATGCTTCATTGCTGTTCATCGTCGCAGGGGCGAGTGCCGGCTTCCTGATTTTTAACTTTAAGCCGGCGCGCATCTTCATGGGCGACAGCGGCAGCCTTTTTCTTGGATTCCTGCTCGCGTCAGCCTCCCTCGATCACATCCGGCAGCGGTCTGGCGTTCCAGCCCTGCTATTCACTCCCGTGATCGTGCTCTCGATTCCCATTCTTGATACCTTCTTTGTTTCGGTGACCCGACGCCTGCGCGGCCAGCCGGTGTCTGTAGGCGGCACGGACCACAGTTCTCACCGCCTGGTGAGAATGGGTTTCAAGGAGCGCGACGCCGTGATCCTGCTCTACCTGGTGACGACTGCTTCGGGCACGGTAGCGATCGGAGCGCAGTTCCTGGTCTACCCTCGTGCATTGGGAGTCATGTTCCTCTGGCTGTTAGTGTTATTGCTGTTTGGCATCCATCTCTTTCATACCGAGCCCGCCTACGATTCTCACGGCACTACCAACAGGTTTCTCCATCGCTTGCTGCAGCACGACAGTTTGGCCTTCCTCCTGGATCCTGCTGTCCTTTCGCTCTCTTACTACATCGCATATTTTCTTCGTTTTGAAACCGCCGTTCCCTACAGTGATTTCATTGCGTTCCTGCAAACCTGGCCTATCGTGTTGATGGCCAAGTGTGGCGCCATGTGGGTGTCGGGTATCTATGGGCGGTCTTGGTGGCGCGGTTCGGCCGGAGATGCATACCGGCTGGCCGCATCCGGCATGGCCGGCGAAGCTCTGGCCGTGTTGGTCTTGGTCGGCTTCTCTCGATTTGCCGGATATTCGCGCATCGTCTTCTTGGTGGACTTCGTCATCGGATGGATGTTACTGGTCGTTCTCCGGCGGTCCTTCCAGTTGTTTCACTCCTCGATGCGTCGTTTGGGATGCCCTGCCGCTCTGCCGGACAGACGAGTGTTTGTGCTCGGCACATCCGAGCATGCCGAACTCGCGGTCCGGTTCCTGCAAGCTCGAAAGATTCAATGCAAGGGCTTGATCGACACAAACGGAGGCAACGATCTCCGCAGGCACGTCTGGGGCATACAGGTAATCGGACAACTTCAGGACCTGTCCAGACTCGCCGTGACCTATCGAGTGTCGGAAGTGATTCTGCCGGAGAATGAATCCATGCCGTGTTCCGAGATGGAATTCATTAGTTCATGCAATCGTGATCGCCTTCAAGTGACCAGGCTTGGCCTGCATGGCTTGAATCATCAGGGGAACTGATTCTTCATCCGCTACCCCCTACGAAATTTCCGCCTCTGCCCACCAGAGACTTGTCGTCGCCGCAGCCACAATGAATGTTCTCTCTCATGTTCTAACCAACTACTACGTCCAACTCGGTCAGAGCATGTCAGATCCTTCGACGATGGTCCAAACGCTACCACTACTGATCCTTCTTGTCCTGGTAAACATCTACATCCTCTTCAAGATTCCGACCATGACGCACAGCTTATTCACTGGCGGTACCGGGGGCCACGGCGGCGGCCTGGGAGCAGCGATGATGGCGATAAGCGCCGTTATGTAAACCACAGGGCGAAGAAACGAGGCGAGAGATGAGTGCTGAAGCGATGAGCGTCGAAACAAAAGCCACCCCGGAAATCACACGCGCCGCAGAGCGTTACTTGGAGCAATACGGAGATCCCTTGGTCATGAATACCTATCTGAAAGTGACCATTCTCATGCTCGCTTTCGTTTGCTTCGTTCTAGCGGCGCTAACCTTCAAAAGCCAGACGGCGCTCGCGAATATGCACCCTCTGATTGTGCGGATTAACGACGTGGGGCGGGCGGAAGCGATCGACTATCGCAACTTCCAATATCGCCCGCAGGAAGCGGGGAACAAATACTACCTTTCGCGCTGGGCGGAACTGTATTTCAGTCGGAATCGCTTCACCATCGAGCGCGACCAGACCAATTCGCTCTACTTCCTTAATAGTGACGTACAACGTGCCGTGATCGACCAGGAACGGAAGGACAACAGCATTCAGAACTACGTCAAAGACAGCAGCTTGCCGTATATCGATGTGGAGAACTTTGTCAAAAGAGGGGCAATATGACGACTGCGCGCCATTGCCGGAGCTGCGGCTGAACAGGTTTTCTTCTCTTATCCGCGCGTTGAAGTGGCCCTTGCGCGTCCGCGCGTTCCTTCGTTCTACGCTCTCGATGTACGGCGAACGACGCTCGGCCGGTTGCCGAACGTGGAAGAATTTGAACATGAAGCTGCGAGGAATTCAGGTGCCGAGTTGGCTTGGCTTGCTCCAGATCAACCTCAGCAAGCTATCGATGACATCGAATACGACCTCTCGGTATTGCGGCCGCTACTGAAAGCCGATCCTAAATCGGTTCGGGGTGGTGCCCGATTCTTGATGGAGCTGAGTCCAGAGCTTGGACGCTCCTTGCGCAGTCGGTGGCAGCGCTGGCAGAAGGGTTGGTCGGCATCCGACGGGCTCTGCGTTGCGAGCGATCCCACGAAGGAGCAGCTGGCTAAGTACCGCCTTACGGCCCGCGCTTATTCTCCAACATCGTTGCAGTCGTATGCGGCCTGTCCGTTCAGATTCTTGCTGTCCGCGATTCACAAGCCATCTCTAAGGGAAGAGTCGGTCCCGCTGGAGATGCTTGATCCCCTTACGCGAGGCCAGCTCTACCACGCGGTGGTCGCGAAATTCCTCCTGAAAGCTGTCACCCATAAGATGCTCCCAATCAGTCAAGAGTAGACAAAGAAACCTCGCACGCTCTTTTCTGCGATAGCCAGCAAATGAACTGAACTTGGCGGAAGCTCAGGCGACGATGGACGACATCCTGACGGCCACGGCTGTCGAATACCACGAGCAGTATGCGCCGGCGATCGAAAGAGTCTGGCAGGACGAAGTCGAGTTGCTCCGTGCGGACGTGCGCGGCTGGCTGACGCAGATGTCCGAACGCTCGAACGGCTATCTGTGTACGCCACACTGCATGGTTCGCTTTTCGCCATCAGCGATGCCGATCTGCTGGCATACCGCAGTGAATTCGGCCATTGGCACCCATTCAGAATTCCCGAGACGGTCCCGGACTAGTTGCAGCATGTGACGCGCGCACTTCAGATTCTTCGCGAGCTTTCGCGGAGCCGGAACTTCATCCCCATCGCGGAGACCGTCAACCGCTTGCTAAGCGTAACTCGAGCTCATGCGGGTTTCGTGATGCGTCCGGGCGGTGAACAGGCATTGGCGAATGTACTACACGTGACCGAACTCGCTCGCCAGTACGAAGCACGGGGAGCCGTGTCATTCCGCGGCTTTGTTGATGAGCTGCTTCAGGCCGCCGAGGAAGGTAGACAGCCGGAAGCCACCATTTACGAGGAAGGCTCTGAAGGCGTGTGCATGATGACCGTGCATAAAGCCAAAGGTCTGGAGTTTCCCATAGTCATCCTGGCTGACGTCACCTGCAAGATCGCACGCGAAGAGCCTGACCGATATGTCGATGCGGATCGTACGCTCTGCGCAGTTAACCTCTCTGGATGGATTCCGCAGGACGTGATCGATCATGCCACCGAGGAACACGGACGCGATCTTGCTGAGGGAATCCGCCTAGCATACGTGGCAGCGACCCGGGCTCGCGACGTCCTAGTCGTTCCCGCTATCGGAGACGATCCGACCGGACACGGCCCGGCAGTCGCAGATCATTGGTGGGTGCAGCCTCTGTACTCCGCTCTGTACCCACCTGAAGGGCGACGGGGAAGGCCGACGCGGGCAAGCATGTGTCCTGATTTTGGCATCGACAGTGTTATGAAACGTCCGGAGGGTGGGCAGCTTGAATATGCATGGCTCTGCTCGTCTTGCACTCTGTATCTGACGATTCAAACTGACGAAGAATTCGGAACGAAGTGGTTCGGAAGTTTGAAGCGAAGAATGGGTCCGAGCTCGCTACATCAGCCGAAGACGTGAACAAGATGGACATCGCCGAGAGAGCTCTCGTGTCACACTTGGCTGAGACGAGTTCGTCGATTACGTTTCTGCCACACGGGCGTCGATCAAATGACGGATCGTCGGTTCTGCTGAAAGATAGCTTCCTATTCGCCCTTCCAACTCACCGTCTGCCTGGGTTTGCCTCTCGTGCTGACGCAGATGCTCCGCCCAAGAGTTCACCAGAAATATCTCCAGATAACGATCCGCGACTTCGGTATCGCGGAAGATGGCCCACTGATACGCGCCATCGCGACGCCGTATCCGACCATATTCATGCATCGCATCCACGAATGCTGCTGCCCGATTTGGAATGACGGCGTATTGGATGGTGACCAGTACCGGTCCCCTCTCAATATCCGCACTAACTTCCCCGATGACAATAGGCATGCGCCAGTGGTTCCAGGGACTCAGATCTGCGGTTGAATCAGGAAGTCGCGCGACGAGCGCAATCGCTGCGGTGGCGATTGTCCCGATTCCAGCATAGACAAGCGCGGCGCGAACGCCGGATCGCTGGGCGACGGCCCCCCAAGCCGCGGTCCCGAGCGCATAACTCCCCTGATAAACCAGAATGAAGATGGCGAGGACACGTGCTCTTACCCAATCGGGCGCCAGGTTCTGGACAAGGGCGTTGATAAGCGAGATGAAAATGGTCCATGCTGCACCGCCAACCAACATCACTGCAGCCAGTGTGCTCAATCTGTGCAACCCACTCATCGCTAGAATCACTAGCCCCAGGTTCACGACGCCCGTCGACACTATGGATTCCATCGCCCACCGGTTGCGGGCCGACTGCATGACCAAAGCACCCATGATTGCACCGCCACCAAAGCAGCCAAGCAAGAGTCCATAGCCGGTTGCTCTCGGATTCACGCTCCGGGAAACGGTCGGTAGCAACGCGAAGAGGGCGCTGGAGAAGAACATGACTACGCCTGTTCGGAGCAAGACCGTCAGGATTGCGGGAGAGTGCCGGACGTATCGCATGGCCGCAACGGTAGCTCCGGAAAACGATTCCGGCGGCGCGCCCCTCCTGCGAACAGGTCTCTGCCACTTGGCAACAACAAGAATGACACCGAAGAACGATAGGAAATTCGTAACGAAGGCTGTCGCGACGCCAGCAACAGATATGATCGTGCCAGCAAGCGCTGGCCCAACCGCTCGGGCGAGGTTGAATTCGATCCCGTTGAGGGCGGAAGCCGCTGCCAGGTCTTCCTTGGGCACCAATTCCGGGAGGATTGCGCGCCATGCCGGCGCTTCGAACGCGTCTCCCGCCGAAAGCGCGAATGTGAGCATCAAGAGTATCCATGGCGACATCACCCCTGCGATGGTCAAGATCGCTAAAACCAAGGCGACGCTCATCATCCACGACTCGGTGAAAAGAACAAGCTTGCGACGATCGACGATATCGCCAGCGGAGCCGGCTGGAAGGGCCAGGAGAAAGTACGGCAAGGAAGCGGCAGTCTGCGTTAGCGCAACGTAAATCGGCCCGGCGCCGAGTGAGACCATCAGCCATGCAGCACCAACGTTCTGCATGAAAGCGCCGGCGTCGGAAACGACGTCCGCGATTAGCAGATTGCGAAAAATGGTTACGCGAAGCGGTCGCCACAAACTCGAGGAATTTCGAAGTCCCAAGTTCTTTTGCGCGGTATCTGTCAATTGACCGTGCCTGCCCCTTTTATTTATGGCGCATCAACTAAGACGCTCTAATTGCCAAGCACGATCAACTGCAGGAAAATTGATCAAACGAACATTATTTTCAGCTCCCATTGTAGCGTCCGTTCACTTCGGTGCCCATGACGCCGAAATCAGATTTTGAAGTTTCCAAGGGATCAGTCTTGAAAGTGAAATCGATCGAGGGTAAGCGCACCGTTGCCTCCAGCTGTGCAGCCGCTTTGAAGCCTTCGAATCGGTACTGCCGCATTGGGTCTTCATACTTGACCGGCTCGTCAGCAGCTGCGAAGACCAACCTGAAATCCAGGAAGGCCGGAGTACTTTCAGCATCCATCGCAGGCCAATGCGGCTGGTCAATGATGGGCGCATCGCTCACCTGCAGCGTGGCCGTTTTGCCGTCAGAACTAAACGTCAGGCCGTTAGATGGCACAGGCATAACCCAATAGAGGCCTTCTGGCGATATGGGAGAATGAAAATCATGGATCTGGTTCGCAGGCGCCGCCGGCCCCTTGAATACGGTGAGTCACGCGTGGGCGAAAATGCCCTGGTGCGGCTGGCGTGCCGCCCAGTACTCACCCGCCATATAACCGTAGTCGGTTGTGGGAGTGCCCCAGGCGAGCCGGTTGCCTTTGTCATCTGTGCCCATTCCGTGAAAACCGCTGCAACGCGCCAGCTTTCCCTTGAAGTG
>Ga0075030_100000158_pt1 | contig 52808 bp, 47 predicted proteins | sample LitLauG_LLR_2012_FD_71393 | JGI IMG/M metagenome (GOLD analysis project Ga0075030, IMG submission 71393) | Freshwater sediment microbial communities from Pennsylvania, USA - Little Laurel Run_MetaG_LLR_2012 | ecosystem: Environmental > Aquatic > Freshwater > Creek > Sediment | place: USA... | reverse complement strand
CCTGATCCTCCAGCTCAACCAGAAAAATCCCACAAAATAACCAGAAAAATCCCACAAAAGAACCAGAAAAATCCCACGGCCTTGTTCACGATCCTCCAGCTCAACCAGAAAAATCCCACGGCCTTGTTCACGATCCTCCAGCTCAACCAGAAAAATCCCACGGCCTTGTTCGCGATCCTCCAGCTCAACCAGAAAAATCCCACGAAAATTCAGTTGCTTTGTTGGCCTAAAAACATGAAAAATAGTTTGTTTGAAAAATTTAGTCTTAAAAGGCACAGACTGCTGTGAAACAGAATGACGGCGAAAGTGGATTCTAAATCTGCCTTGCTTGCGCCACCAGAGTTCTCCCGGTGCACGCGGCATCAGGAAGTTGTGGCTATTGCAAAATGCCAGTCGTGTGAGAGTTTGATGTGCCTACCTTGTCAGTCGCCGCAGCAATCTACTCGGTGTTCGCAGTGCGCAGGTCGTTATGCCGAACTTTGGCGTGTCGACGAACGTGTTTTCTGTCTGATTATGGCAGCAGCGATGTTGATACCAATTCTAGCATTTCTATTGTGTTTTTTGGTCTTTTTCGCCGGACGACACGCAAACGTTATCGTTCCCGACGTCGACACAGACGTATCGAAAAACGTGGCGTTTTTCTTCATTGCCGTGATATTAGCGACGGCGTTGATCGTGGAGTGCTTTACCGTGAAAAAGATTCTCGCGCTCCGCGCCACAAACAAAGAGAATTGAAAGAATGTCTGTTGTCGCGTTTTCCGAGCGCCAAATTGCACGCTCTCTCGGTGCGCCCGCGCCAATGGCGCCAACGGCACTTGACAGATTGTTGCGCGCTGCGGCGGAGGCGGCGCGCGGCATTAAAAGTTGCGCGCCAAACGAAGTTTCTTCGTCTTCTACGCGCGATGCCGAAGAGGAGTTTGCTTTCGCGGCAACTTTGCGCGCCGACGAGTATCGCGATGGCTGTGGGTGTGGCAATTCGCCCTACTGTGTCGATTGGTCGCACCGACACGAGGACGACACAACGGCGCTTGGCCGTCTCGAACATAAAGTGAGAAAATCGCGCACCTCCGTCAAGCGCATAGCCAGCGGTCGGTATTCAACATGTCTACCAGCGCATCCCTGCGACGCGCGTGCGTTTGGGTTGGAAAACAAAAATTTCGCTTCCGCCGACGCTAATCGAATGAGCAACGAGGATTTTATTGCTGGCGTTCGAAGTGGCGACATTGCTTACTTACTTCTCGGCGTGTTGCGCATCTATCACGGAGAGTTTGTCAACATCACCGAGTCGACGTTGCGCGAGAGCGCCGAAATCGAGAGCGTCGCGCAGCAGCACAACGACGGCTTAATGGCAGTGGATGAAAACTCTCTCTTGGCAGCGGCGCGGCGTGGTATCTGGAAAAACGCCGACGACCGCGTGCGCGCGTGCCGCGCGTTGGCGCTTGATCGACAACGCACGCTGCGCTATTCCACGCGGCTGCACCTTATAAAACTGCTCCGAGAGCATGGCATCGAGCGGGAGATGACTGTTCTGGCGCAGATCTTGGAGATGATCGACGATCCAATCGCGTATCTTGGTAGACACGAAAGCGAGGCATTGCAACGAATTCGTTCGATACTGGACGCGGCGCGCGAGGAAGGCGCGTTATTTGGCGACGAATACAGATCACGGCCGTGGGTTCTTGACATCACAAGCGACGACGACGAAAACGAAGAAGATCGGCACGCAGACGAACCGAAACAACGCAGAATAGAAGCGCCACAATCGCCCAAAAAACGACCGAGACCGCGCTCGCCCGAGCCGGCTGAAAATCTTCAACGCGTCTTGCAGGTATTGAAAGCGCAACTCGGTCAGTCGCCGCTTTCGACTGCACCTGTGGCGCCAAGAATGCCAAATGTCGTCGAGCAGACGTTGCAGGCACCTCAATCTTCGGCCGAGGAGGAAATTACCGTAGAAGCCGTTGGCAGGAGTCAATTTTGCTATGGCCCGCGCGTCTTTGCGTGCACGTCAATTAGCGTCAATGCAGCATCAACTCTGGCACGCGCCGACGCGACGGCTGCGGCGCACGGCGTCGAGACGTCGCTCTTCTTGCGTCGCGTGCATTCGTGGACACGAACGGTGGAGATTGGCATCGATTGGTGGCAGAGACGATTCGATCGCTCGCAATCGATGGAGAACATCGATGACATTGTGACGCGTGGTCCGCACGCCGAAGAATTGCGCGCGACATTCGACATTCTCCAGTTCGACGGCTCGCTTTTCGCAGAGCCGCACGAGCCGCGCACCGAGGCCGAGCGCATTGAGCAACTAAATTGTCCCGATCTGGAGACGGCACTCGTGCGATGCAGGAACCAGATGAAGCAGAGAACGTTTGGCTGCGCTGTGAATTCGGGCGATAGAACAATCTCGCTTTCCTCGCACCCGCACGGCTGGCATGTGTTTGATTCACACGGCAGCACGATTGCTGACAGCAGCGTGTTGTTTTCGGCAAAATCACTGGCCGCCGCCGTGTTTGTTGTGAAGCGTCTTCTTGGCGCAGAGGAGAGAAGCGCGAATCTGGAACAAATGCGAAACGCTTGTCTGGAGCAGAACATGAAACGTCTCCAATATCAAATGGCGTGCTTTGCGCTCAAGGAATGAAATTCTGCTTCATTCTTCGATTTTGGCAGCATTAATAGATTTCTCTAAGTCCGGACGTTTTGCAAGGCCGAGAACCCATTCTGCGTCGTCGGGATCGAGATCGTCTATTTTGTCGGTTTCTAAGATGTAGAAATACAGACCCGTAAGATGTTCCGGTGTTGGTCGTAGTTCTCTTTCCTCTTCTGCGTCGAGCTGTCGCAGCACCCAGATCGCAATTTCCAGAGAGGGCTCTGGGGAAGATATGCGAGGAAAATTGAATCGCGGCAAATTCGACGGTTTCGGTTGGTTTTTTCCGCGCCATTCGTAGGAGGAATAGTAATCGCCAAAAGTTTTTTCCCACATGTAGTAACCACGCGTGTTTTTGAACATCTGCTTCAACACTTCGAAATTTCGAAAAAAATAGCGAGTCACGGTTGCGAATGTCTCCTCATCGAACCGCGACAATCGTGTTGCAAGCGTCAAGTATAACCAATTGACTTCGCGCGTAATGTCGATCGTTCGATTCGAAGGGATAACGTCGTAGGCAGTTATTCTTTTGGCCACGGCGACTTCGTCGTCACCAGTTAACAAGTTGCGCCGATGAAGCTCGTACGCTAACAGTAGAAACGGAAGCTTGGGAACACCATGGAGCCGCACAGCGATGAACGCATAGTCCCATATCTCTGCGTCGCTGGTGCGCTCGTAGAGATAGCGAAACGTGGCAGCGGCTGCTTGAGTTTGGAGGATTGTCTCCGCCTGTGGTTGTTCGAGTGGAAGGAGAACATCGGCAATGTGACGGTTGTCGAAAATTGTGCCGTCAGCGCGCAGTAGATTGTCAAACGGTATATTTCTGTCGGTTGTTTTGAAGTCTTTCAGCAGATACTCAAGTCCCGATTGTGCCAAATCGATTCCACGCAAATCATACTGACTAGTGCCGAATTTCCAAAAGACGAAAAAAGGCCGAAGAACGCTCGGTTCAATATGCACCAAAAAAGCAGCGAAGAACTTTCCAGCATTAGTAATCATGTACGCACCAATTCCAGATGCTAGTTCGTTTTTGCTGCTGCCTCCGAATTTTAAGAGCGAAAATAACTGCGGTTTGGCAATGTAACACACGCGAAAGAAATACTCGAAGCGAAATTGCACCGCAACGCGTTTTGTCTCGGTGTCGTAAATGCCGCACAGATTGCGATAGTCGCGCTTGAGAGTAGGAAATGTGGCGGAAAAATAGGCGTCGAATATCTCCTCAAAGAGATGATCGCGCAGTCTGGGTGGCTCGACAGACGATGGCGGCATGTTTGCATCTGGCGTTTTTCGGCACCATAGTGCGAATTCGCGGTCGGCGAGACAGAGATTTTCGAGATGTCTGTAGGCTTCTGCCAGAGTATGAAATGCTGTCAATCCGTTGCTCTCTGAAATTTTCAATTCGCGTAAGAATGTCTGCACCAAAATTGGCAATTTTTGATACAGTCCGATGTTTCCCAGTCCGCGTGGTACAGGCGTTTCGTCATTGTTTTCTATTGCATTGCCGCGCTCTCCCTCGCGTCTCTTATTCATTTTGGTGTCAATGTAAAATTTTACTCAAAAACGTGGTGCATGTATGTCTTTTTATTTTAAGATATTCTACGCCGGTTTTCACTCTATTCTTCGGCTTCGATGTTGTTGATTCGCTTGGCAACAGCCGGCCGTTTCGCGAGGCTTTGTACCCACGCAGCATCGTCGGGGTTGAGATTGTCAATTTCGTTTGTTTCCGTGGCATAAAAGTACAGTGCCGTCAGTTGATCGGGCGTGGGTCGCATATTTTTGTATTGATCCGTCGTAAGACGGCGCAAGAAGAAAATCGCTACTGACAAAGGACGATCGAATTCCGCGTCGAACGGAAAAGTGCTAGACGGAAATTGCCATTGTTGTCTCGGACGCCACCGGTAGTAGAGATAGTAATCGCCAAACATGGCACTCCAAATGCGTCGAGAAATTTCATTCGATTCGGTGGCGAAGAAGAACCTCTTCAGCATATCGAAATCTCGTATGTTATCGAGTATGGCGCGGCGCAGATATGTCGTTCCTAGAGAGTCAGTTACCTTTTCCGCCATGGTTCTCCACATCCAATCCACAGTTTCTGGCATTTGCTTGTAGGCATTCTCGTTACCAGCAACGAACCGCACGAAACGACTGACAACTGCTGCTGCGTCCTCGCTCGTGAGAAGGTCTTGTTTGTGCAGTTCGTAAGCCAACATCAGAGTCGGGAACTCTGTGTACGAATACGCATTTCTAAACGCAAACTCAAATGCCGGCTTCCATATCGTTATGTCGCTGTTATGAGCGTAGAGTAGCCGAAACGTTCGCATCGCGGTTTCGCGTATGAGAATCTCACGCGCAATCGTATCGTCGAAAGGTTCGAGAACGGTCGCTATGAAACGTCCGTCGAAAATCGTGCCGTCGACGCGCAGCAGAGCGTCAATTGCGACGGAGGTGCTGTGTTCTCTGAAATTCCGCACCATTGCTTCGAGAGTCCACTGCGCCAATTCAGGACCGCGCAGCGCTTGTTGATCTCTGCCGATGGCCCAGTCTCGTGAGCGCTGAATTAGAGAAACGACATCTTCTGCCGCGTGCATAAGTAGTGCCGAAATGAAGATGCCACGCGGCGACGACATGTGGTACGCTAAAAGCGCAACGAGTTCCTCTTTGCTTCTGGACCTCGTGAGAGTTTTTATCATGACCTCTTTTGCAAGATAGCATTCTCGCACGAAATACTCGTGTCGGAAGCGCGCGTACGCTCGTTTGCGCTCGGTGTCGTAGATACCGCACAGAACGTGATATTCCCGCTTCAATGTGGGGTAATCCGCGCCAAAGTAAGCGTCGAAGATCTCCTGAAAGAGAATGTCGCGCAACTGTCGTTGATCCGGTGCGTTGGCATCGAACCCACCAATCGGCGTTTTGAGACACCAGCGCGCGAATCCCTTGTCGATTTGACACAAATTTTCAATGTGTCTGTAGGCTTCGGCGAGATTCTCGAAGGCGCCTTGCAGGTTTCTTTCCGGTGCGCGTAATTCTCGCACGAACGTTTGCACAAGAACAACGAGCTTTGCGTCGGTGCCAATATCACCGAGTCCCAGTGGCACTTCTGGTTCTATCGCTATGCCGCCACCTTCTCCCGCGCGGCGTTTCTGCATGGCCGTCGACAGAAAGCAGCAGCAACGGCGCGCCTCTGTCTTTTACGCGAGCGCTTATGAATATCTAGAGAATTTATTTTAAATTTCTAGCATTTCACACAGGTTTTATGCGAAGTTCTTTGTCGACAATACTCGCAAAATACGGTCGTCGCGGTATCGCTCTGACCCATTCGATGTCGGCTTCACTGGGTTTCTCCGCTGCATTAACGGGATAGAGTGCGCCACTCTCAATGAGATAAAAATACAGCGTGACAAGCGCGACGCGTCGCTCGCGGTCGGAGAAGACGTCGTTGTTGTCCATTTCGCGCAGCAACCCAATGAGAACCGACGGTGTAAGATCGATGCCACGCATGTTCAACGGAGTGTTATTGCGCAGTTTGACAACATCGGGCCGGCGCGACGGGTCGCGCCACTGAAAGGATAATTTCTCAAATGTCACAATTCGAATCCAGAACGACTCGTTGCTCGCGTTGTTTCTGTACAATGTCAAAATAGCAGGGCGATTTCTCTGAAAGTGTCGAATCGAGTTGAGCAGCACCAGCGTTGGCAGCGGCTTGACGTTTTCGAGCAAGACCAGCCAAATCCATGCTATCTCCGCGATCATGTCGGTGCGCTCGGCGAATTGCTCGTCGGAGAAAACATGTGCCCATTTGCGTGCTATTTCCGTCGCTGTTGCAGCGTCGAGAGCATTGTCCTGGTGCAGTTTGTACGCCAGAGCGACGAGCGACGTAAACGCGATTCCATCTTCCTCGTAATTCTCTTTCAAAACGCGCAACCAGAATGCCGGATCGCGTTTCTGTCCGTACAACAGCCGGACCATTTTCGCGCTTGCCGACGACAGAATGCCGCCTATTCTATCTTTGTAAGGCTCGAGAACCTCGTATGCGGTGCGTCCGTCGAATATTGTGCCATTGGCACGTACGATGTCGATAAATCCAATGACACCAGACCGCACCATGGAACTCAAGTGTGCGGCGAATCTTTCGCCGAGTACAGCGCGCGCAGACTTCGCCACAATAGACTTTTTCTGCTCGCCCGTCTGCGCGTCGGTGTCGCGTATTTCGACGTAGATTTCATGCTTGTAGTGCCACAACATCGTCGTGAACACATCGCCGCTGGCAGAGCGAAAGGCAACGCGAATTCCAGCCAGCAACGCATTTCCATTGAAACGGTCGGCTCGATTGGGCATCGCGAAAAGATTCGTGTAGCATGCGCGAAAGAATTGCTCGAACTGGTATCTAGCTAGATATTGATGTCTTTGCTCGTCATAGCGACCGAAGAGTGCGTTATACTCCTCGCTTAGCGTCGGGTAGTCGTCATCAAAGACGTCGTGAAAAATATCTTCGAACAGCGAGCTGCGCAGACGTGCGTTCACCGGTTCGTTTCGCCCCGGACGATCAAGAGAGGGCTGTAGGCAGAATTTGACGAATGCCGAGTTCACGCTGCAGAGAACTTCAAGTTCATGATATGCCGCGGCGAGCTTCTCCGTTGTGCTGAGATCCCTTCCGGCGTTTTCCGTGAGCGCACGAAGAAAAGCCTGTTTTAAAATCTGCTGCAGCGTTGCATCGTGCATGTCGATGGGTTCCTTCTTAATTGATGCCGACATCTTTACGGAGAATATTCTACAAACAAACAAACATGCCGATGCCAATCAAATAACGAGATGAATATTTTTCTGTTTACTGTAGTTTCGAATAGTTCGCAGCGCTCGCTAGTAGACGACAGGTGTGAACTGTGCGCGTCTGATGGTTTCGCGTTCGTAGGTGTCGAGTAGCCACATGCCGGCCAAGAACGCAAACGCGTAGAGCAGAAACGTAATCGGACCCGAGGCAAGTGTCGGCAGCACGACGTAATTTAGCACGACGTAGGAGGCGAACACGACATTGAGAAGAAACAACACGACGACGACGAAAGCGAACCAGACAACATTGACGTTGGTGTCGGGAAAGTTTCCGGTGTGAGCCGGTGGCCCGACGCCTGCTGGTAATTCACTTTTCTGCAGACGCGACGCCGGTGCGACGCGACGAATGAACCACTCGAGAGTCGTTCCAAAGTCGTTTTCATACAACACGAGGTGAACAAAATGATGCGTCGCGCTGAAGAAGAGAATCGCAGCAATGACCACGGAGAGAAACGTGCCGAGCGAGTCGGCGGCCAGCACTTGCGACATCCAGAGCAGTCCGAGTAAGGCCAGCTGTTCGGAGCACGCTGCGCGCGCCAGCGTCCAGCGAAACGTGCGCCAACAGAAAGTGCCGTCGGCGGGCGCCGCCGCATAGCCGTAGCCGCCGATGAGGAGCGCGCTCACGACGAGTAGGTTCGGAATGGCGAGCGCCCACGACCAGCTCACGAAGCGCATCGACAAATCCGAGCCGTGCGCCACAACGCCGGCGTCGCGCAGGAAGCTCTCGATGTGAATCAGCGCCCACGTCGCAATGCCGACAAGCGCGGCGTCGGCAAGCATACCGAGCAGCGCGACAAGTGAGGGAGGCGCGCGGTGCGCCCGGTAGGGACTCATAGCGACGTTGCACATTGGACAGCGGCGATTCAAGCTAACCGTCAACGTGACGACGTACCACATGACGCGACAGACCGAGAAGACGAAATACGCGTAGAGGTAGAGGCCGCCGAGCACTTCGACGTCCGAGAGGTTGTCACACGAGAAGCGCTCGGCGATCTCGAGCGTGTTGCGCACAGCATCCTTGTGCACGGTGTAGTGCCGAAAAAACACGTTGCCAATTGAAACGCGATCCACTATCGACGCGTTGGCGTGCGGCCTCAACAGAAGCGTTCGCGTAGAATCCATGTAGTCGGCAAACGGCAGCATCGCCGACGAGCGCGCGCGCTTTCCGTACGTGCCCGAGTAGAGCGGCGAAAACACGAGCAAATCGTAATCCAACACGATTAGGTTCTCGACACCACCGCTCGTCGGCAGCAGAACCAGCGGTGGCCAGGCCGCCAGGTCCGTGACGTCGTGCGTGCCGCGATAATAGGCATTGTGCTGCAACGCCAATTGACGGTCGTTTCTGAGGTGATCGGCGAACAGCGTGCGTGTCGCGTTGCGTCGCCGCGCCTCGTGTGCCAACTCGTCGAGCAACCGCTGCCTACCCTTGAAGACGCGAAGCGCCGACCTCTGTTGCGAATTGGTAAAGCCGTACAAGTTGCGCTCGTCGCTATAGTAGTGATAGATGTCGCTTGGCACGTAGATGTACGAGTCGTCGGCGTGGAAATCGACACTCACCAACCGCCCGGCAAGCGTAGCATTGAATTGACACAGTCGCTCGTCGAGCGCGCCGCTGCATCGAATCTTCTCGCTTTTCTCCTGCTGCCTCAGCGGGTGTGCGGGTCCAAAATGCAGAGCGGTGTGTGTTAATGTGAGCGCCGACCATTTGATCCAGATCGGAGATAGTGTGCCAACGCCAAGAACACCGCTACAGCCAGCAATGCCAAGACAAGGCACATAGGAGAATGGCTCGTCGCTGGCGCAGTGCTCGCGCACCGCCATGCGGTAAATGCCGCGCTTCACAGGATCGAGCAGGGTGTCGTCGGAGAAGAGGACCAAATCACTCGTGGTCTCGTTGTCGAGCGCCGCAACATTGAATGTGTAGGAGACGTCGCGCATGCACAGATTCATTTCGATGCCGCTGCGTTCGAAATCGACGACGACCAGGTACCTCTTCTCAGGCCTTCCAATCGAGAGATGCGTCGTAAAGACGCGCGATGCTGCTTGTGTCGACGACTGATCGAGAGCGATCGAAATGAAGGCGTCGTTGTCCGTCAAAACCAAATTAAAAAACAAAACTGCCGCTAAATAGAACATTTGTAAAAATCAATGTTTTTGTCGAGTTGTATACAAATTGGCAATTGTTTTAGATAGACGCGAGACAAAAACGCAACCGACTTTGCAATGTCAGCTGACAATCAATATTTCTCTTCGCATTTACTGGCGACAAAACTTATATCGCAAACGCTGTTGTTTGTCAAAAATCCCGAAAAACGTGCGATCAAAGTTCTAGAACCGTGTGCCGGAAACGGATCGCTTGTTAATGCGCTACGACGTCAAGAATCAAACACACCCATGCAAATCACGGCAATAGAAATAGACGAAACTTTGTGCGCAGAGCATGGTTGGACAGAAGCAGATTTTCTGTCGGTCGAACCAACAGAATACGACGTTGTGGTGTGCAATCCTCCGTTCAACGACGAGCGCGACGGAAACGGCAATGCTAGTCGAGGACGAGACATGCCATTGTTATTTCTCGAACACGCGCACAAATTTGCACCTCTTCTCGGATTTATTATGCATCAAAACAAGGGCTGTCCTACGTTTATGCAAAAAGTCGAGAAACACTGTCCTGGTTTGGCACTTGTTGAGAGAATTTGCGTTCCGAAAGATATATCTACTTTCACATTTCGCAAGGAGAAGAAATTTGTGCCAACTTCTATCTACATTTACCAGCGCAACGCAACACCAAAGTATGAGATCCGACAGTTTCCATGTGAATCATGCGAGGAATTCGAATTCGTCGCTCTCGGGGACACGCGATGCAACTTTCTGGCAAAGCGATGGGGCAGTCCAAACCGCGTTGGAAGATTTGTTTCGAGTGATAGCGCTGAAATTCTCACAGAAGTGACAAAGAAGAGGAAATTTCCGGGAAAGACACAAGGCGTCAATTTTCATATTTTGGCTCGTGATCCTGTCTCTTTAAAGTTGAAATTTGACAAAATGGAGAGGTTTCTACGCGAACATTTTGCCTACGCTCGAGATTGTCCCAATGTCAGCATCACAACTTCTCAGTTGTACACATTTTTTTCTCTGGCAAATGACTGAAATTATTTTTACTTTTCAGTTTTTATTTCTTTTCGTGTGCGTTGCGACCAAATTAGAACTGCTGCCGAGCAACGGCAGATTTTGCAGCACATTCTCGGCTCCATGCGCTCGTGCCGATATTTCGGTCATGGTCGAATTCCGCGACGTACGCGACATTGTTGCTCAAAACGACAGCAGTGTGTCATTTGAATTGAGGACAGAAGCAGTGATTGCGTCGCGCTTCGCCGAGGAATTCGGCGAAACAACTGTTAGGCGCACGCTTGCCATGCCTTTTGCAGGCGGCTTTGCGACAAACACGCTGACGCGGCAGGCTCGCCACTCGATACAAGTGAACGATCGCGTTCTAGACAAATTTTCTGTTTGTGTCTCTCCGCTTGGCTTGGATGTCGCAGAAATTGGCGCGCATTTCGCGATTCGATCGGCGCATATTGAAGAGAGCAACGCGAGCGAGCGAACCACGCCGGTATTTCGGCCAGCGCTGGGCACGTTGATTCACGAGCCCGATTTTTTTATGAACCAATCGGAACCTGAAGTAGTTCTGGATGTGGTGTTCCGCAACGTGACGCCGGTGTTCAGTGTGATATTCAATGTCTACTGGGGCGAGGACATTGTCTGTGATCATTTGGAGCAGTTGATGCGGTTGACGCGTGACAAATTCGAGTTAATTGTCCTGTTTGATTTTTGCGGCGACGAGAGCATTGAGCGCACAATGGCGCTCGTCGCGAAGTGGCGCCACTATCTACCCAACAAGGATCTGGTTCGCATTTTATTACTCTCTTCGGCTGTGCCGATGTACGAAACGACGTCGAACAATTATGGAATGCGCGCCAGCCGTGGTCGCTACCTCGCCATCGTTCAGGACGATCAACGGATGCAAGTAGTGGGTTGGAATATCCTCCTGACGCTCCCGCTTCGTCGGTGGCCCGACCGCGTTTTCTCGGTCTCGGGTCGTTGCGCACACGATCGCACTCTGGGCGGAAATCTCATTGGACGCTGCGACAGCGATGTAACGCGACCGCTGGAAATGAGCGCCGAAGCGAGGTGTTCGTTCTACGCGCGTGGCAGTGGCAATCGCGGACCGCTGCTGCTTGACGCGAAGAAGGCATTTGCGCTCGGTTTGTTCGACGAGCAGAATTTCTTTATGGGCGACGACGATCACGATTTGAACGCGCGCGCCTTCCACTGGTTCGGCTGGAACTCCGGCTTTATGCCAATGGACTGGCAGCAAATCAAGCACCGGCACAACGTTGTGCACCAGCCCATCGAGATCGAGTCGGCTAATTATAGACGCGCGCGTGTGCGCGCGAGTTATAGAGGACAAGTCGCAGCGAGTTCTCCAGCGTTTGCCGAGACATGGACGTTTAGCGACGTGTGCGAGTGTGGCGCTCTCAATTCAACGTGGTGGCTGCAATGCAGTAAGAAATTCGAGTAAACTTCATTTCGCCTCTGCCGGGGTCGGTGGCGCGGGTTCCGGTTCAGGCGTCGGTTCGCGACCAAGAGTTCGACATGCCTCGGCGTACTCTTCTATGCGGCGTTTCTTTGCCTCGCGTTGTTGCTCTATGCGTTTCTCGGTCTCGACAAGATTTCTTTCGGCAACTTTGTAGTCGCGTTCCAGAGCACGAATGTATTCATCGGCGCGTTTTTTCTGAGTTTTGAGCGCGTCAAGTTCGTCCAGATCCGCGCACTTCTCAACAAACGAATAGAACAGCCCGTGTGATTTCTCCAATGCGTCTAGCCGCTGATTGATGTCTTCGAGCTCCTTGGTTTTTTCTTTGAATTTACTCGTGCATTTCTCGCGAGTCATGTAAAAATTGCGACTAAATTCGACGTCGGTGTAATTCGAAGACAGCATCTTTTCGTAGTCTTTGATTTTCTCTGTGCATGAAAACCGGAGTATGCCATCTTCGAAAATTCTCTGGAGAGCATTCGCGTCGTCATTGACATGGGCGAGTTCCGAAGCGTATTGCTCATAACGTTCCAATCGCGAGTTATTTTTCGCAGCAATGTTCACAAGCAAAGACGTTATGTAGCGAGCCTCCAAAGAAGAAATCGAATCGTTCATTCGTCGAGGCAGTGAGGCGAGAAACGGCAGCGCTGAAAAGTAAAAATAAAAATTTTCACTTTTCGAGAAAAACCGCGCAAATTCGTGTCGACATTGCCATGAAGTCCGATAGCAGCGCGCTTATGTCGGGTGAATTTTCGTCGCGCTCAATTGTGTGCGAAGTGCCATCGCTGTATGAAACTGTGATGGTAACATTGAATCCATCGTAAATTACGGGCGCCTTTGGATCTCGCTCGGGCAGTGAGAAAAAGTGGTCGCCGAGTTTGCTAGCGTTGTGAAGCGTCGGCGACACCAGTACGACACCGGTGTCGTAAGTCGTGCGCCCTGCAATTCCGCCGCTGCGAACAATTCGTATTGTCACCGGTCGTCTTTCCTTCAAAGGCATATTGGGAGAATGTTGCTACGTACAACCATTCGGCAGACAATTGGATGGATCGAAGTTTATTAACGCGCTCATAAAACGGGCAGTTCGTTTGCGGGTGCTTGTTTCGTGGCCGAGACGCTGTCCGTTGTTGCGTTGGCTGCGGTTTCTGGCACAGCAGCGCCGATTACGCTCGTGGGCGTGTGCAGAGCGTGCAAGCAGCTCCTGTACGCCTCGCCAAGTTCGATGCACTCGGCTTTCTTCTCGGACACAACGTAGGGTCGGCCGTGCTGTTCGATGATAGTGATGTCTTCGTTGGGTCGTGCTATGGCGTCGATCTCGTCGCGCAGCCGCGTGCGCAGCCGCGTTAGTGCTTCTTGCCAGTTGCCGCTCGATTTGCGTCGCTCTCTGACGTCGATGAGTTCGGCGACGTCGTTCAAATCGACGGCAAATTCGTAGAGGAGCAAAGTTATCTTGTGCATCTCAGAGTTCTCGCGCAGCAGCCAGTAATGAATCATAAGCAAGAGAAGCGTGTTTACAATAACGAAATGCGCGGTGTTCATTTTATGCGCTTCGTTGCGGCCGAGAAATCGTTCTGCTTTTTGTTGCGATACTTCGCATCGACCGCCATGGCGTTTGCGTCGCGCTTCGGGCGAATCGACGCCGAGGTGAGCGGATCGAATGTGAACACACGATCTCGTCCGGCGTAGGGCTGCGGCTGCACATAGAGGCCGCGCGCGGCGTTGTAGCACACCTCGACAATTTTCGCCGGACTCTGAACGCGCAGAGCGACGTCGAGGCGTGTGTTCTCGTTTGTCACCTGCGAACGCTGCCCAACTATGGCGAACGTCTCGAGAAGATAGACCGGAATGCACTTGTCAACCGGATTTCGAATTGCGTATGCGCGCACGACAGCAATATCCGCGGAGAACATAGATTCGCTCATGCCAGGCGGCACGACGCGCAACACGTCGCGGTCGACGTAGTCCAGTGTCATCTGCTCGACAACGGTGCTGAACAACTCACTGGCTCGCTGTGCGTTAAAGAATCTTTGTGCCAATTCCGGCCCATTAAATAGATTCGCCTCGCGTGCCGAGAACCGGCCTGTCGCAAACGACTTGAGTAGCGCGCGCAGCCGGTCGGCGTGGGTGTCGAGTGCTCCGAACGGCGTCGTGTGGTAGAGCGAGAGGAAACGCGCTAGATTCGGAAACTCGAGGTCCTGCGTGAATTTGCTTGCACCGTTTACATCTCTCACGGGCTTGGCGTTGTTCTCGTCCATTTTCGTCGCGTCGACGGCGGCGGAGAGGAATTGGTCGAGTTTGTCGACATTCTGTTGCGTGCGCGCGAGTGTGGCGCCGACGTCAATTTGAAAGGCGAGCAGTTTCGGCTTGACAACGGCCATGTAAACGCTGTAAGGTTTCAGTGCCTCGTTCGCGCCGTCGTCGTTGTCTTCGTCATCGACTTCGACTCCAGACGTCTTTTCCAGAAACGAATCAATCGGCGCTCCGTCGAATGCCGCTTGATAGGCGAGCAACGAAAGACGCAGAGTTTCTAAATCGGTACGTCGCGCCGCTCCAACGAGCGGCAGTTTTGTGCGCACGTATTCGAGAAGATCTGCCGATTTCGGGTGCGTGTTTCTTTCGAACAAGCCTTTTGGCTCTTCGACGGCCGGAATATCTGCAACTGGAGCAACAGCAACCGGTGGTGGTGGTGGCGGCGGCGGCGGAGCTTCAGATGGTGTTGGTGCCGCCGACGCACGTCTACGCGGGCGTTTGGCATGTGGCTTTTGCTCAACGACATCGGGCGACCACGTGAGAAGCGCTGGAAGAAAACCGCGATACCGAGCGTACTGCGGTCGCAGGTCGAAGACGCGCACTTGACGTGGCAGGACTTTCGTGTCGTAAATAGTAGTGAGATCCGCCTCGCCCGACACCTCGTTGTCTCTCACGGCGACGTTGACAAATTTGTGCTCGGCCGAATCGAAGAGAATGACGACTGTGTTGTGTTCTGTCGCTTTGTAGTTGAGCACCTGTTGGTGACGCGAGCGTAGCATGTACTCTTCAAACGGTTCGCCTCCAACAGAGATCTTCGTCGGCGTTTGAAAACGTCCATTGGCGCGTCGCAACAATTCGTTCGTAATGTGTGACCAGAACAAACCAATCTGCTCCTTCGCTTTCGGTCTCTCGTCGTTCGCCAGCGCATGTTCAAAGCGTTTGAGAAACGCGATGTCGAGCGTCGACGCAAGTGTAATCTCGTTTTTCGTAATCTGCTCGTTGATGGAGAGTGCCGGTGATGGAATCTTCTCGTACTGTACCGTCTTCGCCGTCAAGGTGCCGCTCTTCAAGTAGATCTTAACGACAATGGCACTGTAAGGGTCGGTCGAATAGGCCAGAACCATATTCTCGAACTCCTTTGTCGCGCGCTTAACAATTTCGGTCCAGATTTGTTTCTTTTCCACCATGATGTCCGACGCCGCTTCGGTGCCGTTTTTGAGAGATTTCCAAAAATCCTGCACCAGAGTGCGCAAACTCGCTCTCCCACGGGCGGGATCGAATTTGTACAGCCTCAATTGAAGGCGCAAATCGCGTGCGCTCAGACCCGTGGTAAGAGCAGTGAGTTGTTCGTGCGTCAATTCATCCTCGTCCTCTTCAACCTGCTCTTCTTCTTCCTCTACGGGCGGTGGGAGTACCTCTGGCGCGTCGTCATTGCTGCTACTCATTTAGTACATGTTTGTAACTTTTGTAAAGCACTTCGAGATTTGTCGCGGCAAGTTTTAATAATCGCACGTTTTTTTATTGTTCTTTTTCCGCCGACCAGCCGCGGCGCGCCTTGAATGTGGCGCGCAAATCGAGCAGAATGAAACGATTTGGATCGTTGCTCATTAGAGCGTAGGCGGCGTCGAGCGCTGCGGCCGACGGCACGTCGACGTCGAGCGCATCAATTGTTTGCAAAAGATTCGACGTAAAGCTGTAGTAGATTGCGACGGTGCGCGGTGCGTATTCGCTCGTTTCGCGGTGAGCCAGTACGTTTTGGAATTTCCGCACGGCAATGTGCAATGGTTCGCCCTGGAAGAGGAGTCGAACGCCGCTAAGCGGCGCGCTCACTGTTGTAATGCGGCGCAGTGTTGCTTTGGCGGCGTCGGTGATTTCGGTGAGAAACGCCACGACACGCTCGGCGGCCGGCGTTGTTTTATCTCCTTCCTTGCGCGTTTTCAGTGTGACTACTGTTTTTCGGTAGGATGTCAAAGCGGCGTGAAGACAGGCAAGATCGCGCGTCGTGAAGACGAGCACCTCGTTCTGCACTTCCACCAGTCGATCGTCGAGCGACAAATCAAGACCGGCCGGTTCGCGATTCTGTGACTGGTTCAACTCCCGTCCGGCGACTGAGTAGGTGTAGTTGATAGTGTCGATGTCGCCCTGTGTTTTTCGCATATTGAAGAGGATTTTTGGCGTATACAGCAGTTGGCTGTTGTAGATGATATCGTCGCCGGGTTTCGCTGTGCTCATCGAGGCAAACCACTTCTCCAGCAACGAACGCAACTGAATGCGACTTTCGACCCTGTTTGGCGTTCCCGCTGTAGCGGCAAACGCCTCGAGTCTACCGCGCAAGTTCACGCTCTCGTCGATCTCTTTGCCCTCGTCGTCATCGGCCTCGCCGGCGCCCGGTGTCCGTTTTGGCGCTTTGATTTTCTTTGTCTTTGTTGTCGGCGTGTTGTTGTTGTTGTCGTCGCCGCCTTCTTCTTGTTCTTCGCGTGTTGTTTTTGGGCCTGTCTCGAGAAAATCTTGCAGTGCCGGAGCAGGTGGCACAGCCACTAATTTGCTCGGCATCGCGCGTGATGAGTGGGCGTTGTTACTTTAGCGCGCTGCAGTGCGAATTAGTAAAGTGGCGCAACAAAAACGCGCCGAAAACCCCGGCTGAGTTGCAGCGCGTTTAGCGTGAATTCGGTGCAATTTCTGATTGAAATGTTTACTACAAGCGAGCGCGGCGCGTGGAAGATGTTCCGCGCACTGCTCCGTCGTTCTACTCATTTATGTCAACGATTGCGAACACTCTGCTCGCGGGCTCCTACTTGTGCAGCGTCGCTGGAGGCGTGTTCCTCATTCTGGCCATCGTCCTCCAGGCGATTCGCAACAACAAGATCTGGGAATCGCGCATTCGTGCACCTGCCAACAATCCAAATCCCTCGCGCTTCGCGTCGGCTTTCGCTGCGATCTACGACAAGCCATCGATGTACATCGATATTCTGGCTCTGGCTGGCGTCACGTTTTTCGTCAAAGCGATCGCCTACTGGAGCATGTTTTACGGTGTCGGCGTCACCGGCGGAAACTACTGGGGCGAGCAACTCAGTTGGATCATTTCGTTCTTCTTCATTGGCAAAGCGCTCACTGATTACCTCTGCTTGAAACCGGATTGGAAATTTGTGGCCATGTACGCTGTTGCAGCAATCGCCGGTCCGTTGTTCGTCGCCGCCTTCGCGCCTGCGGCGAACCAACTCGCATTCGTGCTGCTCGCTGGCGGTTGGTTCCTCATCACCGTTGTCGCAATTTGGATGTTTCGCGATCGCATGAGCACGTGCAAGAATCCCGACATGTGGGCCACCATTATTTTGGTGTCGTTCATTGTTGTTTTTCTCGCCGGCTACTATGTGCCGTACATCATTTCACCGTCGTACGTTTTCGCCATCAGCACTGCAGCGACTCTGATTTGGTACCTCTGCGCCGACTTCGTCGTGCTGGTCTGGTTCATTGTGATGTCTGCAACGGCTCTCGATTGCGCGGAAATTACACGGAAGCTCGCCGCAGAAGCCACGCCAACACCCATGAAAGAGGGCGCAAAATACAAGTGAAAGAGGGAAACAAATGAAATTTTCGTCTTCCACTGCTTTCTTTTTTTCTCCCGCCTCCCCCCCCCCTCCGACTCGCAACAAAAATCGCAAAAAAATGAGTCTTTTCGATTTGCAGGAAGCCGAAGGTTACGAGCACGAGCCAACGAAGCACGACTTGGCTATGGAGAATAACTTCAAGGAGAAAGTTGTGTCGCGTGCGCCGCCGCCACCGCCGTCAGCGAAAACTTACCAGCGTCCGTTTGTCGACCCGGACGAAGTGCCAACTTCAACGGCGGCGAAACTTTTGCATGTGCCGAAAGCGGCACCGCCGCCTACCGTGAAACTTCCGCTGGTCTCGCCGGTACAGCAGACAGTGCAGTCGAAACCTTCAACGCCGGTTCAACCGAAACCCGCACAAGCACCGCCACCAACGGCTGCGCCGATTAAGCGCAAAATGGAAGCTATTGTCGAAGACGAAGACGAAGAAAACAACAACAACAACGGCGAAGATGACGATGACGATGATGACAATGATGACGACGACGAGGCAGGAGAAGACGATGGCGACAAGCCAGAGCAAGCGTGGGTTTCACCCGCGTTGCGCATCAACGAGCTGAAGCGCGCTGCGCGTCCTGAGAAAGGCAGTCTCAAAGCCGACGGCAGCGCAAGCGAGGACGACGGCGAAGATGGCGACGGCGATGACGACGACAATGCCGAAATCGAGGAGAAGCCAACGCTCGCGCACGCGCTGCTCGGAGACAAGGGCATGAAGCGTCTCATGGCACTGCTCGCCGACGATCCGGTGTTTCAAAACGGTCTGCCGGCGTCGTCGCTGGTGGCGCTCAACAGCACAGTATCGAACATCTTGCTGCTCAAGGATCCGACTCTTTACGGGCACGCGCACGGCTTGATTGGTGACTCGTCAAAGTCGGCCGAAATGAAGAAGATTCGCGACTACAAAGCCAATCTGGCCGAGGCAAAGAAGATTGTCAGCGATCAGTTCTCGCCGCTCGAGGGCCAGTTCAAGTGGCTCGACGAGGCCGTCAACAAGTACGGCCTGGTGCGCTCGTGCGTCACCGCGGTGCTCGAATGCAGCGATGACGACACTGTCGCATCGCGCACCATTGCCGCAATGACGTTCGATCCGTTCCGCGAGGATGCACTTGCACGATTCTGCGAGGAGTCGTGGGGTGCGCGCTACGACATTGCGCCGATCGCCGATCGTCGCTACGCGATTTTCGAACTCAAGAAAGACGGCTCGTCGAAATTGGCGCCAAAAAAACAATCGACACTCGCCGAGACTTTCGGTGTCAAAGCAGCAGGCGCTGTCTCCGCCGCCGCCGCTGCGTCGTCTGCGACGACATCGGCACAGAATCGTGAGGCACAAAAACAACCGGCATATCCGATACGCGAGGCGCCGCGCGCATGGCAGGTGTTCGAGAACGGACAGATGAAGATGCGTGCGTCGCGCCGCGATGCGCTGTGTCACAGCGTTGCCGAACAAGCAACAAGTGCCAACGCAACGCTGCTGCCGAACGGCATCTTTGCGGCGCTTCTCGAACGCAACATCGGACGCGCGTTGCACAAGACGCCCATTCTGCCGCCAAGCGAGCGCATGCAAGCCGTGCCGAACAGTTTTGTCTGGTATCTGGCGAGCTCAATCTGCCCGCACGGCGACGGCGCCGACGAGTTCGACGTCAAAGTCGCCGACTTCTGCAACGGCACAATTCTCGACGGCGAGCAGTCGTACACGCTATTCTTCTTTGCGCACGCTCTGTTCGGCTGGTTTCCGATGCAAGCCAATCTCGACGCTGCGGAGTCGGACAAGAACATCGCGGCATGTGTGCTGAGCAACATGCAACTCGAGACTGTCGAGAGTGTGCGCGGCATTCCCGAAGTGCGTCACGTCGTGCTGCAGAAGAACGAGCTGCCGCTGACGCGCTGGCTCAACACGCGCTCGGCCAACACGCTGCGCCTGTTGCGCGCGTTGTGGATCGAGTACACGCGCGAAATCGGCTTCCCGTCGAACGGCACCGGCACGCACGGCCAGTATGTGGCGGCGCGCCAAGTCATCGGCGAGCGTCGTCCATCGCTCATCGCCATACTGCGCTCGATCACAAGTCACAACATCGCTGCAAAGGACGCAGCGGCAATGTGCGTCTGCGACGCGCTCGACACGGCATTCGAGGTGCTGATTCAGCCTGTGTGAATAACGCGAGATGAACGAGTAAAATTAACATCGCACACCGCAATTGACTTTTTCTGACGCATCAACAACGTGTGTGGGTTACGCATGACAAGCACAGCTTTGCAGCGTCAAGCACAACTAGCGGCGGCGCAACGCGACTCGCTATTCGCGACGCCCGTGAAAACGGCACCGTCGACGAACATGGCGCAAATTGGCTGTCCGCAACACAATATGGGAGGAATGCCGATGCGAGTGCCAATGCACATGCAACCCGACTATGGCATTGATATGTGGCGCGTCTGGTACATTGTGGCGCGCATCATGTCCGAATTGGTCGGTTGTTTCTTCATTGGCTGGGCGATCGGCGTGCGCGACATCTGGGTGTCCAATGGCGCTGGCGACCCGGGCATCATTGCGCAGGCGGCGGTGCGCGTGCTCGTCGCGATGGGCTTCGTGTTTCCTATGATGCTCTTCAAAGCGGGGCATTTCAATCCGATTTTCACAGTTCTCGCGTGGGCGCACGAGGTCAATCGCTGGGGTCTCGAACCGATCGGCATCTATCTCGGCTACTGGCTCGGTCAGTTCCTCGGCTTTTTGCTCGGTGCGCTCTTTGTGCACGGTGGCGTTGGTGGTCCGGCATTGCTCGGCTGCACGGTGATTCGGCCGGCGTTTGGCAACGGCTACGGCTTTCTCTACGAGTGGGTGGGCACGACGGCGCTCGCTGTCGTTTTCGCGCTCGCCGTGCACCGGCCTGGCGCGAATCCGCTCGGCGTCGCCGGTCTGCTTGCCGTCGATTTCGGCCTCGTTGTGGCAATTGCACCAGCGACGGGCGGCTCGTTGAATCTCTTCCGTTCGCTCGGCGTTGCGCTGATCGAGGGCGGCAATTGCGGCAATAGCCTCGGCATTTACGTGGGAGCGATGTTTGCTGCGGCGGCAACGGCGATTTTGTTACTCCTCTTCATCTTTCCGGCCAAGTGTCTACCGCACGGTAGCACGTATGCCGTTCACATTCGTCAGCAGATGATTATGGAGGAGATGATGATGAAACAGAAGGACGCGCAAGCGCAACCCGAAACAGCCGAGCCCAAACAACAGTAAATTGGCGAAAGAAAAATTGAAAGAGAAAAAAAAGCACACGGTTCCTCTCTCTCTACTTTATTCTGCACTGGCGCCTAGCGCATCGAAAAGCACCTCGAGCTGCGTCTCGAGCACTTCGAGACGCACGTCGAAAATGCATGCGAGGCGCCTGAAATGCTTCGTTTGCGTGTCGTGTTCACGCTGCCACTTCTGTCGTATAAACTCGGCGTCGGCGGTGTACTGTGTTGTGCGTTCGTTGATTTCCGTCTGCATGTCGAGCGAACGCGATGCTCTCTCGTTGATCCAGGCCGGAATTGCTTCGCCAAACAACGCCATTCTCAGATTGTCGTGAAAAGTCGTCCGGCTGCTGTTCATTTTACGCGTGTGTTTCCTCTCGGCTATCGCGGCGACGCGGACGGCTTGATCGATCTCACTTTTCGTCGCGTCGTAGCGCGCCATTGCTAGACGAAGGCCCTGTTCGGCGACGCGTACCTCGGTGTCTTGCGCCTGCGAGCATTTGTCGTAGGCATCAAGAGTTTTCTTTGTTATGGCGCGTTTCAGTGATTCGCGAATGAGGTCGAGGTGAGTGAGGACGATGCCAACTTGCCTTTGCGTCGCCCTGTAGTCGATCTTCCTTTTTAGAGGTTGGATTGTTAATGATTTCGCAGATTCGACAATTTTCTCGTCGAAGCAAGATGATTTAGCAAGATCTTGCACAAACGCTGCCGAGTTTCGCTCGAACTCGGCGATCGTTTCGTTGAACCAGTCAAGCGTGCGCGGCGTGCGCGGTGTTATTTGTGGCGTGCGAGGCGACGAGAGAAGTGACGACGAAGATGTCGACATGGCGCGAGGCGACGTCGCCGACGCCACCGACGACGAAGACATCGACATCGACGTGATAGAGTCCGAGGACGTCGCTCGCAACATCGCACTCGGACTTGCATTTTACACGCGCACACTTGATAAATAGCGAATCAATATAAAATACGTCTAGAAAAAAACGAAATAATGAGCGAGAATTCCGACAAACCCACACCGGCCGTCTACGAGCAGATTGAACATCTCGATCCGGCGTCTGTTGTCATTATTCTGGCAAACGAGATCTCCGTCGATCCGGCGACGCTGACCGACATTGGCGCCGAGTTTTCGGTGCACAAACCAGCCGTTGTCAGTGGCAGCGAGCAGGAGGCGCTTGTCGCGCAGATGCTGGCGCTTCTCACTGAGCGAATCAATCTGGAGATTGTCGCGATGCCGACAAGCGGCGAGGAGTTCAAGGTGCACATCTACCTCTTTGGCGTCGAGCGACCGATTTTCTCCTTCTCCCTCGGCTGTGTCGCGACAAATCCTACGATTTCGGCGTGCCTCTACAAGATCTGCTCGTCGGGCTACGAGGCGGGAGGAGAGAAGTTCTTCGCCGAGCGCAGCGTGTCGCCCGATCGCACGCGCGTCACCTACCGGCAGTTTGGCGACTACAACGAGATTTTCGACGCGCACTTCTTTCGCATGACGATGTTTCTGCACTACGTGCAGGTGTTCATCTCGTGCATCGACATTCACCTCGCCGACCAGTTTCCGAAGACGGAGATCTACTGTCGCGCCAACGTTCTCCTTGATCGCGTTATTAGGGATGTCGAGAGTCGTCTCGCGCAGCGCCTGCACACGAGCGGCAAGGCGATGTCGTGGATTCACCCGCAGACGCCGCGCGTTTTACAGCAATTACGCGAAACCGAAAAGACGCCGCAAAATGTGAAAAAACTGTTCTCGGCCACCCTAGTCGAGCATATTCGGAGCAAGGAATCAGTAAACGCACGTTGATGTCAAGCGATTACACACCAGCCGAAGAGGAGCGCGTAAAAGCGTTTTATATCGCACAATCTGCGCAGAATTTCTTTGGTGACTATTTTGCTCGGATTGGTATCACAGGATTCTGGATGAAGCGACTGATGATTCCGATCTATGAGAAAGCTTCACAGGAAGACAATGTCGGCCAGAGCCTGCCATTTGACGACGAAAACAACAAAATCACATTGCACAAAATTCTACCCGACGAATTGATCGAAGCTTCGATGCAGTACGGCGATCACACGACAATCAGTTGGTTGCCAAACACGGACGCGCGCGCCTTTGAGACGTTCCAAGTCGTCGCTGAGTACCTCGAACCCAGCATACCTGTTGGTTACATCGTTCACCGAAGCCTCGACGTGACACTCTACAAAGCCAGCACGGGACACGAGAACAGTTACTCGGTGCGCTTCGATCCGAAACTGCAAGTGGCCGATTCACTCGTTCGGATCGACGAGAAGTACGCGATGAATCCGCAGAAATTATACGACGTCAATGGAGTTCCGATACCAGCTCTACCGACGTCAATTGATCTCTTTGTCGGAGTGTTGAAGGTTGCCACCTACGCATTCACCGGTTATGTCAACGAGACCGAATCAAGCGATGACGAGTCTAACAGTGACTCGTCTAATGAAGCAGAATCGGAAAGTGACACATCAAGCACATATGCGTCTATTAACACGGACAGTGCAATCGCCGCGCAATCACCGTTCGCGAAATTCATCAAAGGTCGCTTTCTCTGTGGTATGAAACCCGGCGGAGCGTTTTTTGGCATCGACGGAAAGGTTTTCGTTCGCTTCTCTTCGACGCGACAAATTCGCGCAGCCGTTCTTCTGCATGCGTCGAAGATATTCACGTTCGCCAGCATTTGGCGCGTTATTTTCGCGATGATCAATTCTGGAGAAACGTCTCGTGTTTACGGATTTCCTGTGTCCGAACTAGATGAATTGATAACACAGTGTGTGACAAATATCGAAAAGAACCTTACGAATTTTAAGTCTGGATTTACCACGGTTGTAAATGTGTTCGATAGACTTGGATTGGAACCAGAAGAGCAGACACAACTACGCCAGGCATTTCCACGCTGGGATGAAGACCCGACGCGAACAAAGAATTGTGGCGTTCAGGCGAAACGTATCTGCAAACACGCATTTGTCGCCACTATCACGTTTTCAGAAAATCTGAATGACAAGAATCGAATCAACGGCCTTGCACTCGAAGATCTGCGCGTCATTGTCAATGATTGCATAACGAAAATCAAGGAAGTTGGCATCAACGCAGACGTCGGCCAACGCCTAGCGATAACCAACAATACACCCGAAATTGTCGCGTTTAATTCCGGTTTTAATCGCGAATTCACCACTGCAAATCTCGTCAACGACGACGACGATATCGAAACTGCACGTCAACGTGCATATCGAGTCGCTGAAAAAATGCGTCGGCTTGCGCAAGGCGAATTGACGCGCCGGCTGCGCACGGTGGCACAGACGGAGGTGTATTTCATCCAAGCAACTCTGGCAAACATCGTAGTTGCACAGAGTCTACTCTTTCGTACCGGAATTCTTTCAAATTGCATGATGTCGCTTCAACTCGCCGGCGCCAACGAAACTGATTCGATTTACGCTCCGCTACGCGCGAGCGAGAAAGCTCTCGCGCAGTACACGGCTCGATTTCTTTTGAAGATTCTGCCCAAAGAACGGCGTCTGGATGCAAAGGAAACAGAGAAATACGTGGCACTCTTGAAACAACTCGTCGATGGAAATGTCAAAGCGTGGCAAGTGCCCATTCCGGCGTCGGATGATTTTGTCGAATTCGTCGATGAGCACTTTTCTGCCTTGAATAGAGAAGGAGAGGCGAATGACATCGAGATGTTGCAATTTGTGATGGACTACTTCTATCACGAGGAGCGCGTCTACTTCGACACAATTGTCAATATCGAGTGGACGGCAACTGACATCGACGTTGCGACGTTCCGCGATGTAGTGCTCAGCATCGGAGATCGCGAGCGTTTCGTCGCCGATGTTAAGCTTGCCGCTGAGCTTGCAAGACAAGCGAAAACCGCGTTTGACGACAAAATGCAAGTAGACGTTTCACTTCAAAAGGGAATTGCAAAAGATCGCCTCGACACAATCTTTGATCAGATTGTCGGTTATTTTACACGACTTAGCGGACAAGCAGCAACGGAAAAGGTCTACAATCTCGTCGCTCGTCTCCGTCACGCACTGCGTTTTACAAATACCTACTTCGAGACATCGCGCAAATACGAACAAGACAAGTTCACTGAAATAGACCCCGCAGTGTTCAATGTGATGAAGCAAGCCGAAGAGTACGGATATGCGGCACTCGCGATTCTTGGCGTCGAGGCAACTCCGCCAAATCGCGTTGGCGTGCGCAGCGCCGCAGACATTGACGATTTACTCAATCAGATGAGTGCTCTGCCGCAGCGTGCGTCACTGGCAGAGATTGGAACAAAGCTGAAACTCCCCTTTGACGACGCAGCGCCTGCAGCGAAAGATGAACCATGGGAAGGTTTGGTCAAAGAAATAGGCGAACTCCAAGGGGACAGAGTTGCAGCAATATGGGACAAACTTCTTGGATATTACGAAACCGCACGAACGCCCGAAGAAAAAAATAGAAGAAAGGAGAAGATTTCAACCCTCCTAAAAAACAACTATGACGTTATCGTATCCGATATCGAAAACATGACATCGACGGCACAAGATGTTGCGTTGCAGAAGTACAAGATGCTGGCAACGGCAATCCCGATTGCCGAGAAGGAAAGCACCTCTGCGATCGGCCTTTTCGCAGCGAGCATAAACGTTACTTCATCTGTCGAACTTATCAGTGCGAAAAAATCAGTAGAAGAAGTCGAAGGGAACATAAATGGCTACCCATCTAAAACGACAGACAACGACGACGTCAAACGACGTGTCGACCTGGTTGTGGATTGGTACTCGAAAGAAAAAACTGATCAGTTTATCGACAAAGCGAGAAGTATCGTCAAAAGCGCGGAAGGAGCGACCCTAACACGAAATTACATTCTGGATCGTCGTATTTTAAAGTACCACGGCGTCGCCACTCTCGTGCCGCGAGATGAAACGAAGTTGCGCAATGTGCAAACAGTGTTTGAAACAGCAGAGCAGTTCTCAGCGAGTGTGCGTATCGCGAAAGCGAAACTGGACGCGCTCGAAAATCAAGAGATTGTCAATGCCGCCGAAGCTCAATCAGCAGAGGCGCTTGTGCGCGATGTTCAGGTGAAATTCCGCGTCATCGACGGCGTCGACGTAACAAAGGCGTTTCTTATCGTCGCTAACGTCCTCCGCATCTACGAGTCATTGATAAGTCGCTTTGACAACATCAAAGCGAAACTCGGCGGAATAGAAGCACCAAAATTCGACAGCATTATAAAAGAACTCGAAGCGCAACGCATCAGAGATGCAACGAGTGCTGTGCAAGCGGCGCAATCACGGCTTAACGACGCTGTCAAAGCGTTGCAAACTACCGTCGCAGAAGCAGACACGTTTAGCGCGCGCAGCGAAAAGTTGACAAAAACCTTCGACACTTTGGAGAAGGAGTTTGAACGCGTGGAAAAGGAGCGAAGCAAATTGCAAAAGCGCATCGACGACGCCAACGTAAAACTGCCCGAAGCGGAGAAAATCTATAATCTCTTGGATAGTGTACGAGAAGCAAAACGGGCAATCGACGCCGAACTGGAGCGCACAGAGTCGCTCGTGAACGATTCGAAACAAATTGCCAGCGATCTCGCGAAAGTGAAGGAGCGCGACGAAGACACGAAAAAAGAGCAGAAAAAAATCAAGGAGCGAACCGACGAACTGACTAAGCTTAATACAGATTACAAACAATCGCGCAAAGATTTCGCCGACATGCTGCCAAAATTTACACAACTGAACAAGTTGTTAGAGGAACAAAACCACGCTTTGGACATTGGTGAACAGCAAGCAAAAAATACGCTGCAAACAATCGCAGAAAAATCGAAATCTCTGGAACAATTCGCGGACGACGCAAAAAGACACAGAGAGAAAATAGAAGATTTCAGAAGAGCCGTCGATGCTAACGAAAGTAGAATCACTGGCATCGAAACTGAGCTTGTTAGACGTGCATTAGAAGCTCACAGGAACGCATCAGAATTCAACTCTCTCAATGAGAACATCGATTTTATTACGAAAAGTATTCTTGCGCTAACCAACGGCGCCAAAACACCAAATGCTTTGAAAGACGCGCTGACAGCACTGGTGTCTGGCAGCAAGGAGGTCAAGGAAGCAATCGACGATAAGGTGGCGGTGGCTGTGGCGCAGAAGCAGATTGCTGTCAATTCACCTGGAAACGCCGCTGCATCAACCGACAACCAAGTCGCTGTTGCACTGTTGGACAAAGTCATGACTGTTGTGGCCAAAGTTTCGCAACACGATCTGGAAATACAGCGTATTTCGTCCGAGGCACATTTCGCAAGCCAGTCGATTCTCACGCTTACAAGCAACAATCAAGATGTGCGCGCATTGACCAATATAGTCAACGAAGTCTTCAGTTTGGCAGATTCCGGATTTGATTTGTTTAACGGTCCTGTGGTGGAAAATTTGAGAGCATTGGACACTAACATTAAGTTGCTTCAAGAAACACAACAGAGAATCGGTGCATATCTTGACACGGAAGACGAGCGTTTGGAGAAAAAATATATGGCTTTTGGAGAAAAGTATACACACTCTCTGCTTCTCGAATACGTTGAACCGTTGTATTTGAAATCACTTGTGGACGCAGAAGCCGAGAGCTGCAAAACAAAACAGATTCTTCCACGATTTCAAGAGGCGACGAGCATACAAAAGCATGGCATGACCACTGCTCTTAAGTGCATAGAAACCGAGACTGATGAAAACGACAAAAGATATTTGAAAGATTTGATAGATGCGGCAAAAAACATCGAGAACGCAAAGCCCGGACGTGATATTTCAGACAGCGACTTTTTAACTGATGTGGGAGCGGCGGTGTCTCATTTTATGGAAAAAAAAGATCTTGGATTGGCTGAAACAAGAATTTTAGAAATCATATCAGGCATGGAAACCTTGTCTGGTGCACAACCACGACTTTCGGCTTTACATACAGTCATAAAAGAGGGATCGCGAAAGAAACGGCGTGCAATCGGACCGCCTCAAGCAGTAACTCAGCCGGTCGATCTTCCATCTAAAGTCGACAAAAACAGCGCAAAGAAGAGGAAACTTCCTGGCACGGATGACGCTGGAAAAGTCGACTTGGGGGTGGTGGATGCAAATTTATCGCGAACAATTGCATTGGAGGAAATAACATCGTTTTCGGCGAAGACGTTTGACGACTGCCTCGAGATCCTTTCGTAAAAAAAATTGAAGAGAAAAACGAGGAGAGTTTCTGTTTCATCGTTGGATAAGTTAACCACGCAAGCGCCAAACGACTGAACGGACGCCGAGCACCGCGCAAACAACGTATGACTAGCGCAGCGCCAGTGAACACCAATCCCTGCGTCGAATACTCGCAGCGAATCAACGAGGAGTACACAGCCGACGCCGTGAGCGAGGAGGCAATGACGGCGATGGTTGTCGCGGCATTCTACCACGGCAAGGCGTTCGACGGCGTTTTGTGGTCGCCCAACTGGCAACAGACGAGTCACAGGCATAATTTTCCCACCGGCTTTCAATTCAGTGTGCATCGACAATCGCCTGTTCTGGCTTCGCTCTTCTCGCCAAGCGAGATGTTCGCCGTGCAGATGGCGTTTCCGCTCGACTCGGGCGCGAAATCCTCGCTCCTCTCGAGCGGCGCCAAGGCCGACGACGCGCACTTCATTGCCAACCAACGCGCCATCGCCGACCGCCTCAACGCCGGCATCGACAACACACTGCTCAGTGCGAGTAGTCCTGCGAATTTTAGCGGCATTTTTGCGACCGAGCAACGCACGGCGACGGGCTACGAGAAGAAGCTCTTCGCTGTTGCGCGCTTCTCGAGCGCCGACGTTGGCGCCGAGGTATACGAGAAGATCGTCGCCGCCAAACCGGCCGATCGCGATGCGAGTCTCGATTACGCGCAGAAATTGGCAGAGCACGATTACGTTGAAGACGCGCAAGTCGTCGGCATGTCGGTGCCACACACAACGTGGCACGACCTCTTCGTCAACGACTCGTCGATGCTAGCACTGAGAAAGCGCCAGACCGAGATGTGTGGTAGCGTGCTGCTACGCACGATTCACGCGTGCGGCCTCGGCACTGTGGCATCGTCGACGTCGGCGCCGGCGAATCTCTCGGCACTGCTCGAGAGTCCGGCGCTGATTAAGTCGGTCTTCAACGACGTCGATCACATTGCGTCGACGAACAAACTTGTCTATCTCAGCGAGATGACGTCGGTCAACGGCGCGAGCGCCGGTCTCGTGTTTCGCGAAACGCCACAACTCGGCGTCACGCTCTACAAAAATGTGCGCGAGCCCGAGGCGCCAAAGAACGCCGAGTCGCCGATGATTGGACTGCCTGTGAGCGTCGGTCAAGTGCACAGCATGCACACACACGCACGGGCGTTGAAATCGCTCGACAAATCCGAGTTGCAATTGAGATCTCCATTCGTCTGGGACACGACGGCGGCGGGCGCACAGAACATCGCGCTCTCGACGTCGCTCTATCGCCAGTCGAAGCGGAACGAGTGGGTGGCGGCGGCGACGAAATTCGGCTTGACCGACGTGTCTTGTGAACCAATGTATTTGAAGCCCATCGTTGTTAAGATGGCAACGCCCGACGTTGTGAGTGGCGCGAAGAAATGAACGCCTCCCTCGCACGCACAACCGGAGAGATGATCGGTTTTTTTCTTTTTTCTCTAAGCGCAGCAAAAGTTTGCGAGGAGCTGACGTCGCAAGCGTTTGGTGACTTTGTTACCGTCTTCCTCGCGCATCGCAAGGAGAACTTTGATCGTGCACGCGCCGTTCGACACCTTACGAAGAAAGTGCTGAAATTCGAGGCGTGTGCGTTCAATCCCGAAGGTTCGATCTACAGTCAAATGGATTGCATGGATCGGGCGTTCAACGCACGCTTGCTGCTCGAATTCACGCTTCAGCACGACGAGCCGTTTTTAGATTTCTTTTATGTCACCGACGTCGATGCTTTAAACAATCCCGACGACAAACCACTGCGCTTGCCTGTTGATTCTATTAAGGAGGCCTACATGCTCGTGTGCACGGCCGCCATGGATCCGCAAAAACCTCTAGTTCTTCTCTCGGAACGCGCAGCAGAAAAGGGACGCGAGTACATGTGGGCGTTTATGTATCCGCGCGTGTGTGAGGACGACACGAAGGATTTCTGCCAGTCCTACGAGCACGCAATCAACAAACTCGCCGAATCGGTGGTATTTGGCGAGTAAACACAAGTGCAAATTTACGGCACGCAGAACACTTCAATTCTTCTTTGCTGCTGCACACTTTTTGCACTTTGGTTTTGCTTTGGTCCGTTGATTTGTGCTGAAATGTTCTTGTGTTTGCGACGCCTCACAAACCGAGCACACAACGCGCTTCGAGCTTTTCTCTTTCGACTCCTTAATCGAGGCATTGTGAGATGCTTTGTTTCTCCAGCACGACTCAAAGCATCTCGCTTCGGCAAATTTTTCAAGTCCCAATGAAGCGTGCAGGGTTTCGGTAAACGTGTCGCCGATAGCATTCATGTTGCGCGTGTACGAATCGCTTGCTTCCTTGCTGAGCAATTCGGTTGGCATTGGCACAGTGCTCATCGCACACAAATCTGCAAGCTCTTCCGGCGACATGTCGGACATTTTCACGCCATTTATACTGTCATGTAGAAAAATAGGTCCCGACTTGTACATCGATGGTAAATCACGCTCTTTCACAGACGAAGCAGGTCTCTCGTTGTGTACGTGAGGCTGCCCATCGCTACTACATGAAGCTTCGCTTTCAGAATCACTATCGAGACATTTGTCGCGTCTGTAGTCGGACCGAGCGACGCCCAAAAATACTGGCGGTCGCGGGCAAAACATACGTTCCAAAAACGTCTTTTCGCTTTGTTCGATGTTGTGTCGAATGCAGATTTTCGTAAAGGATTCAACAAAAATCTCGTTGTTTGCCGAGAAATCCTTCGGTCGATTGAGCTTTTTGTTGAGGTAGGCGACAGCTTGCTGCGTCGACCTGCAACCACTATCGTACGCGTCTTTTGCAAACTGCTCGTCTCTTTCTGCGGCTTTTTGAAACGCAACAAAATCCGTCATTTTACTTTGTCGTAATTCGCCGCTTGATTCAACCACGCGTCAATTTTCGTTCTAATCATCAACTGTTCTGATTTCTACAGGGTGAAAGTAGTAATCGGCCGGATTCCCGTCTGCGTCGAATTTCGGCGATTCGTCTTCTTTCGAAAACAATGCATCGACTGTTTGCATGTTGTTGTCTTTTCCCTGCACGGTTGCGGCGATAACTCGCGCCACCACAACTCCGGGTTTGTTCGCGGTGGCGTAGGAACCGTCGGCGCGCTGCACGACGAAATCGCCAAGTGACACAAAGTTTTCTCGTCCGCGAATTTCGATGCACTTCACGGTGCGAATATAGAATTTCTGTTTGCGCTTACAAACAATGCAAACGGCGTTCGCTCCCGATCCAACGACAACTGGAATCTCGAAACGAGCGCAATGACAATTCATTCAGTGTTGTGAAATCGAAAAAAAATAATCATTAACTGACTTCTGTTTCTACTCAACACCTATAGCATACGTCATAGAACAAAGTCGTGCATGTGGAAGGGACGTTTTCGATCTCTGCCAATCGGTCCACAGACGAAGCGAGATCGAGGTGATGTCGAAATTCCGGTCGATGACGACGGCAGCGACGACGACGAAATGAAGATTGATGTTGTGCCTCCCGAACATGAGCCGAGAAAGCGGCAGAAACCTCCTTTTCGCATGGCCCTACTTAAATACGACAGCGTATTGCAAGGGCACTTGCGTATGCTTAACGGGTCTGTCGCCGTCGATACCGAGCGTTGGGCGCTCCTCGAACGTCTCTCCCCTTGGCGCTATTTCTCTCTGCCCGAGGAAATCGAAAACAGTTTCGGCGCGCTCGTATTCTCGCGCAATGACGAAAAGTTTTATGAGAACTTTGCCGCCGATGTTATCAGCGCGCTGAAAAAACAAGACGCACTGTTGCGAAGCGAGTTTATGACGTTCATCGAGCCGATTGTTCGAGCGTTTCGCGCGGTGGAAGAAAATATCCAAAGCGTGTTCTCTGCGTTTCTAGCACTTTTCTTCGTGCGATGCAAACGCAAAAGCGCGTTGATATCTGCGTATGATCGCTACGCCTCTGCGGCTGCGTTGCGTTTGACATCTAAAGACTCGCGTTTCGCCCCTCTCGTCGAAGAACTCTCAAAAGAAGACGCCGCTCTCGGCGTGATTCGTTACTTCGATCCGGAGCAATTGCGAGACATTCAGGCGAAGCGCATTCTAGCGTTCGCCGAGCCAAAGGCACGCGCAGCGCTTTGCACCGCCGACCGCAACTTGGCGCGCATCTGCCGCGAGGGTCGTAGTGAGATTGCTGAAATACGCTTTCTTACCGTGTTCGGTCGCGACAATCCGGACGAAAGTGCAGAGAGCATATCGTCGATGCGCGATTTGAAGGAACCGCTTCTTGGTGGAGACAACAAAGGTCTGGCTTGGGCAGAATTCTACAGAGCAGCGGTGTCGGCACAAGCACTTTTCACCAAGCTCACCGCAGTGCCAGAACCGACAAAAATCGAGTTTTTTCTCACTGAATTCAGCGAGAATGCTGCTCGCTCTCGTCCGTCACCACAACGCAAATCAGAATTCAGCGAAACAACGCCAGAAGAGCGTCGCACGGGAACGCTGCGCGTCTTGCTCGCTCTTTTGAATCGTGCCGGGCAAGGAGCGTTGTGCAGCAATTTGATCTTGGCAACTCTCGCCTTTGGAAGCCGTCCGACGTTCACTTTCAATCCAAGCGGTCCGCGCGCCTTATATTTCAACGACTTGATTTTCGCCAACGGAACAGTCTTCGATGGACGCACGGCTTTTCAGTTTGTTTCCGACTTTCTCGGGACTCGAGCAATTGGTGCCTATCTCGTCGGAAACTCGCGTGTCACCTTGAAAGATTTTACACTGATTTTCAGCCAAGGACAAGCAAACATATCCGTCTGGGAGCGTGGTCTCGATGCGTCTGGGGATCCAAAATATCTTTATCTTCTCTTCAAGCTCCACGCGGACCCGCGAGTGGCGATGGCAACGAAAGAGACGCTTCGAGATCATTTCGCGGCCGTTCTGCCACCGCTTGTTAGTGTGAGATACCGAACAGCATTGCAGCGATCAATTCTTCGCGAGAACCCAGTCGTTTTCTCGCTCTATCGAAGAGCTTTCGAACAACTCGCGTTTCGAAAAGCGCTCCAGGATGTCGTTTCAGGTGATAATGCCGGAACCATTGCGCGAATCTGTACAGATCTTCTCCAAACACCCGACGCAAAAGAAGAAGGAAACAAGTCGGTCGTTGAAAGCATAGAGGTTGTCCTTGCTACAGCGTGCTGGCAAACGTTATTGTACGCAAACAAAGAGTTTCTCGAAGCTGTCTGGGAGTGCGGTGTTCCACAGCGCATCTGGAACAATTCTCTAGACTTAGCGATGCGTACATATGTTCTGTCTCCTATCGCGCTGCAATCTCTTCGCGATCTCAGCCGATCTGCCGCCGGCGACAAAGATACCTCGCTAAGCAAAAAAATCGACGACTACCTCGCAAGTCCTGAATTCAAGCAGCGCCAAGAGGAGGAAGAACCACGAAACAATTCTTCGTTTATTTTTCCGGCGCCATTTCCCAATTAACGCATTCTCACTACCGATTAAACAAAAAAAATCATGCCGTAAATGACATAAATGCATACGTATTTTATGTTGTTTCGTTTTGGCGTTGCAGACGTTTGAGAAGATTCAATCTCTCGATCATGCACCGGTGACAAATCTCCTCGCCATCTGTGTCGAAATAGTCGACATCGTCGTACAAAACCTCGTATTGTCCAGTCGCAAAACAATCACTTGTTGGCACCCAAAGTTTGCAATCGCTGCATTGCGTCGCACAGTCTCCGACGCAAACTCTTGTCTCGTCGCCACCGTGATCGTGTTTGTCGATTGTGCGTTTCGTGCAACATGTCAGCAACACAAGATTCTCCTTCTCGGGTTTGGCGCACGCTGGACAAAAGCGTGCCTCGCAAGTGCCACATCGGACCGAGTGGTTGATGCACACATTTCTTCCGCACCACGCGTGGCATCTGAAAGTTTGCCAGTAGCTCTTTGTGCATTCGGGACATCCGCGGTTGGTGTCGACATTAAACGCCGGCTTTTGCTGCGCAAAATCAGTCATTCAAAATTAGAGATCCGATTGCGCTGTTCTACAATCTTTCCATGACATGCGCTTTCGTACTGAAATAAGTGTCGACGACAACCGACCCAATTTATTCGTTTTTTTGCATTGTGTGCGTGTGTGTAATCTTTTCGTCTAGGGAGAAGGTCGATTCGGAAGGTGTATGACCAGTGGTTGTCCTTGCCAGACTTCAAATCGAGCAGGAAGACCTGATGATGTCCTTTCTTCAAACTGCCAGCTACCACCTCTAATGGTCAACGCAATTCTACCACTCCAGTAGTTCTTGGATTTGAGTGGTTGACTAGGCGAGCGAGTAATCACCATCGAGGCGCCGTCTGGCGAACGAAACGGTTTGCTATCCACTGTCTCGATCTCTTTGACAATGAGATTGCCCGAGATATCTCCATAATCACGCACCCAGTACAAACCACTGTCGCCGCGTGACAAATTCATATCGACCAACACAGTGCCGATCGGAAAATTTTTTTTCGTGTCATCGTACCGCTGTGTTTTGCGCGCATGGTAGATGGTGGGCGATAGTCCAATATGATCGCCTTGCCAGTGCTTGTCCCAGAAAACTGCCGCTGACATTTGGTACATACGAAGTATCTTTTTAGCAATTTGCATTAGAGTGTGCACAGAATTGTATATTGCTTTTCTTCTTGCATTTTTATTTCTTTTTTTTGCGCAAAATCAGTCATTCAAAATAGAACGCCAACTGATTGGATGAACAAGTTTTTTATCGAAAATCCGCAAGTTTGGCAAAAGATCGACGATGCCATCATAACCGACGGCGAGTTCAAAAACTTCGTTTCGGCACTAGGTTTGCCGCCGCGTTCTCATCTCTCTTTAGCGAGCGTCCAGAACCGCAACTATCTCGCGGTGCGTGAGTGGTTGATGAATACGCGAACTCTCGACGACTTTGTGCGCGTGTTGATCACCATGCAGCACTTTTCACTGGCCACCAAACTTTCTCTCGACGCTCGGTACAAACAGTTGCTTCAAGAACCGCACTCCGCTGCTACTTCCAAACCAACCATCGAAATGAGTCAGGGAGCCGGCGATTTTTCGACATGGTCGCCTCGCGACATTGGCCGTCTAGCGGAAGAAATAGCGACGCACTGGAAAACCGTGTGCGCACACTGCAACATCGAACCTGAGAAAATTGAGGTTTTATTGCATAGCGGAGCGACACCGCTGGAATGTTCGCGAAAGTTCATGGAGTCGCTTTACAATCGATGCTTCTCGTGCTCTGTATTTTTTTCCACGCTGCGCAAGAGCGGTCTAATCGGTATAGCGAACAAATACGAATCGGTCGGTCGAGATCAACGTGGCGCCGCACCGATTTCCGATTCTATGTCTGTCGATTCGTCGTCGTTGCTTCAGTCTGCTGCGCTTCAAGAAGGTGCTCGGAAGCGCGCAAACCCGTTCGCCACTCCGAAAGTCGTGAAAACGCTCAAGACTTTCGTCGACGAGGACGGGCCGCATTATCGCAACATTTGCGTCGCGCTCAACAAGAACCTTGGTTGGAACGAACTGCTCAAAATCTACAACCTGCTGGAAACCGACGACACCGATCGCTCGGCGGCGATTGCCAAATTCGTTGTCGATCTGAAACGCCAATGGGAGAAGCGCAAAAACAACCCGGCCAACGAGGTTCTCGAACTAATTGCCGAAACGGAATACGGCTCGCGCAGCTACAAGGAATTTGCGCGCGACCTGAGCAAAATCAAACACGATCCCGAACTCGCTGCGGCAATAAAAGAGTGGACGGATTTCGTGGAAACCGAGAACGAGAGGCGTGCCGAGAAAAACGAGATGGCGTTTGCGACATCGGTGGCGCTGCGCGAGGTGCTTCTCGAGCAGAAGATATGCACCGAACAAGACGTCGACACGCTTCTTGCGTGCATTACGGCTCCCACCGTTGGCGTGACATCTCTGCATGATCTCGTTGAATTGGATGCCGCCGATCTCGTCAACGCCGGCTGGCCAGTGGTAAAAGCCAAGCGTTGTGTCAACATCTTGAAAAATCTCGAGTAAAGAAGGCATGGCATGGTTTATTTTGCGATGCGCTTGAATCGCATTCGCACCGCGTCGGTGTCGCTCGCCGCATCGGTTTCCTTAAGTAGATCGCTGAGCGCGCGGTCGCTTGCTTCGGCTTCGGTCCCTGTAGCGGGATCCACATAAAGCGTGTTCTTCGAGCGCTCGCGCGAATCCAACACCCAGCCCTGCTTTTTCGCGCCAAAGAGCAGAGCACGCACGACAATGGGTTTTTGTGGCGAATCGACGTAGGCCGTCGCTTGGTCCTCGAGAAAGGTACGCGGCTCTTCGAGACGCACCAAATTCTCCGTGCGCCGCAGAGCGCGGCTGAAAAGTTCTGCAATAGCATCGGCCGACGTCTCTTTCAGATTTTTCGCCGTCAACACGTAGATAGCGATTCGAAAGGAATCGTTGTCGACCGGAGAGATCTTATGCACATCCGGGTCGTAAATGGGCACGGGAATGTAGTGAATATCCACGTCGAGACCTTCGGTGGGTTTGTCAAAATTGATGAAGAGAAATCGATAGTGCCTGTCGTGCCTCTCCTCGCTCTCGACGTAGGCCGCCTCCCAATTCCACGCGCCGTCGGCGCTCTTGACGGGCGTCGTCGATTTCAGCCGGTGTTGCAAGCGACGCTCGCGACTGTCGAAAATAACACGCGGCTCAGTCATAGCACCGTGCGTATGGCTTTTGCGATAGCAAATACAAAATGCAAGCGGAAAAAACACAAATTGCGCAATTCCCGCCAACCGATGACATGGCAAAATACCGACTATGGCTACGTCTGTTTACCGCGCAACGCGAAACTTCCGAAGTTTCACTTGATTTCCGATTCGCACACTGGAAAACTTCCAAGTTTTGAAGCCGGCGATTTTGTTGTGCGAGGAAGAGACGGAGCGGTTGCTCGCCAACAAACTGGCAAGTCAAAGTTGTCGAAGTTTGCAGACGAAGTGTTATTCGGCATGGACGCTTTTGATCGAGAAGAATTTGACTGGTGCGAATGGGCATGCGACGTTTCTATATGGTTGGATAAAATGGACGGACACCAACTCGAACCTTTAGCGTGTTTCAAACTCTCATTCAACGTAACTGGCTACACAAGCAAAAAAGTATTATCGACCATCAAAGCGATAGATTTGGCAAACTACGAGCGCATGCACATGGAAATCGACTTTGGAAAACTCAATTTTAGTGTTGCTTTGTCAAATCGTGTGATACAACCAGAGTGGCAAGGTCGTCCGCATTGGCGGGAGCTTAAAGTTTGCCGCGTGTACACATTGGACGAGTCGGGATATGAATGGCACTACGAACCTCTGACTTCCAAACAAGACTTCGAGCAAGACATAGCACATCGACGTCAGGTTTGGCGTTGCATCGAATTTGAAGATTGGCGCCATTTGGAGTGGCTGGAGAAGAGAAACGCAAATACATCCGATTCGCACGAGAATGTCGTTGTGCCATCACGACATATAATACGCGCGCATGAAACCTCTGCAGAAATTGCCGAACGACGTAGACTTGGACACAGAAACGTACGAGCGGGTCGATGTGTCGACGTTTATGAAGTTGTTGACGCACTTCCCAATTACATTTTTCGCTGCAATCGCGAAAGATATGCAAATTGGGTCGCTGTTCCTTATTTCAAATGGCAGTTTCGTATACCAACGTATGCCTGTTTGCGCTGGGCAATTTATCAACAGATCCTCGTCGAGTTGTCTGTACCGTTACTGTCGTTGATTTACTCGCCCTACTGTATTATGTGGATTTTGGAGTGGCTGGAGAATTTCGGATTTACCAACTGGACCGAATACATTCGCATTAACACAATTCAGCGCGTTTTCGACAGCATTCGACGAATCGAGGAGAAGCGAGAGCGCGAAATAGAAGAAAAATCGGCGCGAATAAAAACCTCGTAAATTTACACCAACCGATGACCAAGGTTGATACAGCATACGGATGCTTTTGTGATTTTTCAAAGTCGGGAATGCCATCAATTCACGTCGCTAACTTCGACTACCCCGGAGAACTTCCACTTGTGCGAAGAGGCGACTTCTTTATGAGACGCAACCGCTATGGCGCGGCGTATCAGGAAGACGACATGCCGACAAATCAGTTGAAGTTTGTCGGTCGTCGCTCTCTTTCGATTCAAGAACGCGATCGAGAGGAATTTGACTGGTTCTCGTGGGCATCGCAAGTTGCGGAGTGGGTTCTCGTGCTTGCGGAGTACAACGGCGATTTCCTCGATTTGCACTTTGATATAAATGGCTACGCAGCGAGCCGCATTCTTGCGAATATGCCACCGTTCGGCACACAGAAGTGCGATTACATATCGATGCGTATACGACGCAGGGGTGTCGCGGCCATTCTCGGTGTGACGAATCGAAAACTGCAACCCATATGGCAGGGTTCTGCTTCGCCTGTGCGAGTGCAAATAGGCACAATTAGTTCAAATTACGCGGATGAAGCAAGTTTTGTGCGTGGGAATTCTTTTCCACTGTTAGATCTTGCAAAAGAGATCGAAGCACGCCTAGAGGTACATAGGTATATAGAATTAGACGGAATCTGGCAAGGAGACGTTATGCAAGAGGCATGGAAAACACCCAGCGACACGCAAGTGATGCTCGATTTCCTCAAAAGGCAAACAGTCCCGGAATCAGCGATTCCGCGCGTAACCGAAGTGTTGAAGCGGTGCGGGTGTACTTCGATAAGAGCGAGCCGATGCGCCGACATCGAAGAAATGTCCGACACGCTGCCCGAATACATTTTTCGCGACTCCCGTGCGATGTACTCCGATGGCACTGATCGACTGTATCAATGGCAGCGCCGAGTCGTTCTGGACGCACATTTGCGCTGGCCGATCTACCAACAAGCGCTGGTCGAGTTGTCTGTGCCTCTACTCGCGTTGATTCGCGTTCCCTATTGCGTTATGTGGATTTTAGAGTGGCTGGAGAATTTTCAGTTCACCAATTGGGCAGAATACATTCGCATCAAAACAATCCAGCGCGTTTTCGACAGCATCCGTCGAATCGAGGAGAAACGCAAGTGCGCAAGGAAGGAGGCAGATCGCATCCAATAAACCTCGAGCGAGTTCGATTTCAAATCTCAGCCCAACTTCCAGAAAAGCAGAGATCGACTCCCGTAAATCGGCATCAGATATGATTACTATTGGCACGAGGTTGCATATTCCTCGTTTAACTAGCACGGAGTACGGGGAATACTTCGCTCCAAACGGCTCGAAACTTCCGAAGTTTCATTGGATTGACAACGAGCGCGAACCGAGTGCGAAGTTTCTAGCCGACAACAAAGCAGATTTTATTTTCTCTGCAAAACCTACAAAATACGGTTTCTGCATCGAACAGCCTGATTGGAACACCGTCGACATCAACATAAATGCCGACCGCGATACTGAAGAAAGCGATTGGATTCGATGGGCCTCTGGTGTTGCATTGTACCTTGGTAACCGGCAAACGCAGTTTTCGAACAAGCCACTTATTAAGATGAGATTTCGATCCTTTGGTTCGACGGCTGCACGTGCAAGATCTGTGTACTCGTTTTCAAGCGCTAATGTTCTTCAATACTTTGATATTATCATCTCTAAATTCTCCGTGGATCTGGTGTTTGTCCAGCCGCACAAACAATTGGTTGCAGAGTGGCGCGGCGCTGAGTATCCACTCGCAGAGGTTGTCGCGGAAATTCACTTCACTTCGACGGACCACGTTGAATACACGGTGAATGTCTACAAACCGGCGTCTCGATACGAAAACGAAGTTCGCAGTCGCATTCTCCCTCGCAGATGGTTGAATTTTTACTCGCCGATACCGGAGTCCATATTTACTTTGATTAAGAAAGATTCAGCAGACTTGGCCTTGTTTAAACAATGCAATTTGGTGATGTTTGTAGCCTACATGGAGTATATAGTGGAAAATCGCGATGTGTTTGGTGATCAGTCGTACTCTGGTGGTATCTTCATCTACAATGTCGATGTCAGAGAAGTTTTCGATCTCTTGTACCGGTATAAATTCTGGAATTACCTAATTTGCAACGTGCCCGAAGTGCGCGGAGTGCGCCACGCGCTACCGGAAGAATTGTTCCGTTGTGATACCCACCGCTACGACAATCTCGCGAAGGACGCATGTTTGCGATGGCCTATCAACAAAGCTTTTCTAGTCGAATTATCGATGGCATTGCACTCTTTGATACATTCGGCGTTTGCCGTTATGTTAATTCTCGAGCATCTGGAGAACTTCCAATTTACAAATTGGAGCGAGCACATTCGTCTCACCACGATACAAGGCGTATTCGACAGCATTCGACGCGTCAAAGCGAAAGAAGATAAACCGCGGCGGCTTTGGCGCGCGAAGTAGCAAGAAAAAAAATCGACATAAAATTAGTTTAAGCAAAAAAATTTCGTAACACAGAGAACCCGCTGCCCAAAGCGCGACAAATCCGCTGGAAAATGAGCTCTGTCTTAAAACATCCAAACATCGTCTCGACTGCATACGGAGGAGTTTACTTGCCTAGTGACGCGAAACTTCCAAAAGTTTACTATTTCAACGAGGAACCAAGCACGGACTTTCTTGTCGACAAAAAAGGCGATCTCGTTTACTTTGAAAAAGGACGCAAAATCGTTGTCTGTTATTCGTCAACAAAAACGTACCACTGCGAAGTACGAATACCAATCTGTCAGAACTTGGACACCGACGACACCGACTGGCTCAAATGGGCGCAAGAAGTGGCGATATTTGTTTACCGTGTAACGAAAAACAACAACGAATTGTTTATAACTCTACTGTTTCCGTCGCATGGATGCACTGCACGACGATCTGCCGGCGAGCGTTCCGTGAAACACGCAGACAAATTTGTTAACTTCGAAATTCAAATACGCAGCGGAACCGTCGAAATGGCATTCACACAGACGCATCGCTATCTGTTTCCCGAGTGGCGCGGAAGCGATTTGCCAATCTGCGATGTTGTCAATTACTTTGACTTCGAACCAATCGATTCACACACCGAAACGCCTGATTTCAGTCTTACGTCGCGAACACGGGGCTGGTGCGAATTTTCTATCGAATGCTGGCGGCGCGCTGCGCCACGAAGATGGATCGAGTTTCACGAACCAATACCGCGCCGAGATTTTGACGAGATCAAGCGCGATGCATTGCTATGGCCGGTGTTGTCTCGAGCCAAATTGTCTGTTGTGGTGTCATGCGAGGAATCGATCGAAGAGTTTACCGTGGACGCAGTGGAAGGATTATCCTATTGCGCTGGACTGTTTGTCTATGACGTTGATTGCCAGACAATAGTTGACACCCTGAATCGCTACTCGTTTGATATGTTCTCGGTCAGCCCGCACGTTGACGTAAAATACGCAAACCGTACAATACCAACTGGATTTTTTAGCGACGAAATTTTTGTCGAAAGTGACGACGAATCTTCCGATGAAAACGGCACGGTCATGAAATTATATTCGTGGCACAACTCGATCGCGCCGCGTGCTCATTTGCGCTGGCCGGTCTACCAAATTCTACTCGTCGAATTGTCACTTCCACTTCTTCAACTTATACACTCTCCGTTCTGCATCATGCTTATTCTTGAGTACCTCGAACATTTCCAGTTCAGAAACTGGAGCGAGCACATACGCCTTACGACGATACAGCGAGTGTTTGACAGCACGATGAAAATTGACGAGCAGCGCGAAGAGAAGAAAACTAGCCGGAAACCCCATACGCAAACAAAGACCGAATGACATCGGTCTTGTTGAATTTTAAAAATGTAGTTGCGACGAATCGCTTGCCAAACTTTCACGTTCTCATGCACAACAAACCGTCCGCCAAACAACTGAGCGAGATGCAAGATGGAGACATTGTGTATAGAACTTCAAAACACGCGTTTGGCGTCGTTGAGCGAAGCAAGGAAATTTCCATCGCTCTATACGCGCACGTAACGCTCACTGTTCCAGTTGAGTGTGAAAACAGCGCCGAGCGCTGGCAAGTGTGGTTGTCTAGCATTTTCGACTGCGAGGACCTTTGCTACAGGCCAAATTTTCCGACTACCGGAGATCTTGAGGTTATATTTCAAGCAAGCGGAGAAATGTCCAAGATACTACAAGCGTACGCACGTCACGAAATACCGCGAAAATACATCGGCACTACGACGGTTTGGCAATTTCTCATACAACCAGGCAGTTTCCGTCTCTATCTGTGCGCTAATTTAAAACAGTTGCAACCATTATGGGCTGGACAGAAAACTGTTGTCAGTGGTTGTTATGATCTACCAAGAACTGTTGAATGGGCAGATATCTCTAAACGCAAAACGGTCGGGGTTTCGGCCGTGCGCACCATCCGAAATTTCACACGAGAAGCGCGAGTCAGAACCGTTCCTATAAGGCTGCTCAAAATTTTCCTTGACGTACCCGGGAACCTCAATCTGTCAATCTCGAAAAACGTAAGAGAAGATAAGTTTTTCATGAACAACTGCATTCCACTCGAGATACAGAGCGATGCGATCCTCTATTCTTTAGATGAAGACGTCAAGAAAGAAATCGAGGAAATTTTCGTTCGGCACAATTTTACGCTCTTTAAATTCTGTCCGATTCTCGATGCCTACGAGACGTCGGGTAGTGTTTTAGGCCCTCGATATTTCGGACGAACTTGGAGGAAACGTTGCTTACCTGGCGCCGCTTTGCGCTGGCCGCTCACTCGGCAAATTCTCATCGAACTTGCTCTTCCAATGCTTTCGGTTATTCCAGTTCCCTACATATTATTGTGGCTGTTCGAGTGGCTGCCAGATTACAACTTCTACAAATGGGACGAATTGGCTCGCATCACGGTTTTGCAGAGCGTTTTCAATAGCATAAGGAAAATCAAAGCGTGCCGCGAAGAAATTCCAGCCGAAAAATCGTCGCGAATAAGGAACGAATGAATGTTCAATTTTCTCTATCTGAAATTCCAACGAGAATTGTAGCAACAAGCCGACTTCCACAATTTCGTGTCGTGCAAACGTTGTCCGCAGAGACAATTAACGGTCCTATGTTCTTTTGTGGCTAGTAGAATGGCTGCCTTGTTACAAATTCTACCGTTGGAACGAACTGGCGCGCATCAAGGTGCTGCAGGGAGTGTTCAACAGTATAAGGAAAATCAAAGCGCACCGCGATGAAATCTCGAAGGAAAAATTACCGCGAATAAAGACCTGATGAATATGCGAAGATTTTTGTCTTCCTTTGAATGTCGTCAGATGCATCAAAATTTCTATAGACACAAGACAATGTATATTCTAATTAAAAATCCATACATACAGAAACACACCGAATGATCGACATTGAAAATCAAATTGAGGACAAATGTTCGATTTGCCTGAGCAATTTCACCGACGTCACGGTTCTGGACTGCGAACAGCATAAATTTTGCTTTGAATGCATCAAAGAACATCTACGAAGGTCACGCCAGTGTCCTGTTTGCAGGAGAGAAACGACAACTTTGAAAAGCAGCAATAAGCTATTCTTATTGGATACGCTACAATCTCCCGATGTGCGCGACATCGCCGAAATTGAAAGAGAAGATCTATTCGAAGAAGCTGCTACTCGTATAGTATCGTCCGGAGCATGGTATCCAGGAAAGACAGAGGCGATTGTAATAGTAATGATAAGCATGATGTACACAACTATTGGAATTTTTGTGTTCCATCTTATTGACACATATTGTTGGTCCAGCAAAGCTGGAATTATGTTTGTTGTGTCAGTGTCGGTCTCCTCCGTTGTTCTAACACAAATTGCAATACGATTTCCGAAATTTACGCTCACGCGCATGATCATAAGACACTACAGACTGACTTTGTTGGTGACGATATTTCAATTGATCGACGGTACATTTTACATTCATGATTTGATTACGGGACATAAAAAATACGAAAATTTTTGTCTAATTGTACGATTCTGGTGGCTGTTCGTTTGCGGTTTGATGACAACGATCGACTCTACAACATTCATGCAGAACCTAATCCTTCGTATGCGATAGTCATAAAGATGAGTGAAATTCTCTCAATGGAACAGATAGACCACGAAGAGTACGTCAAAACGATTGAAAGCCTTGGTGCTGTATGGCCAACGCACGCGCAATTGGAGAGGATAAACGAATTTATAGTACGTCTGGAAGGCATGGGCATAGAGGTTTTGGTTTTTTATCCGCTCGCATGGAAAGGCCATGCTATGTGGAAAATTAATCTAAAGTTTCTGGACAACAAAATGCAAAACGCCAATGGAGAGAGAGCAAATGTGCGCGAGGCGATGATCGCGGCGTGTGAGCGACTGTTGATCTGGATACAAAAAAATTGGGATGGTGATTACTTGGTGAAATCTCCCAACGAGGAGATTATGAAGCAAGTAGTGGAGATGGCGCGTGTGTTGCGGATTGAATAAATTTTTTTTTCTTCTACCCACACACGCAAGAACGAGGTTGTCTGACGTGCAGTCAATGGTTTATTGGTGGTATCTTTGACGTATCGATGGCCTCGGCCCAAATTGAAAACTTGATTTCCCATTGTTTCAATATCGGCTGCGCCGTCACTTCGACTTTTAGAAGATCATGACAAACACGCGTTTCCGGTGATTTGGAGTCGTCGCGCAGCACTTTGAAAAGTGAATCAATGAGATCCTTGAACGCGACAACGACTCTCTGCAATTGAACGTCGTTCTTTGTCACGTCGTCTTTCATGTCTATCGTAGAAGAGTAGGCGAATCGCCGCAGGTGATCTTGACTGTATTGCTCCTTTGAGATAGTCTGGGTTTTAATGCCAATCGAAATTGTCTGAGATTTAAGACTGACGGCTGGAAATTCCCATTTCTGGATTGTAAACTCGCTAGGTAATTTGTTGCAATCGACTGTGTCCTTGGCTGCGTCCAGTTTGTCTTTCAGAGCATTAAACACAATCGTCTCGACAAGCACGCTGTCGATTTCGTTCTTGAAATTTTGGTGCTTGTACCCTGTGTTGCATTGTCTCCGGAAAAGAGTTTCGTTAAAGTATCTCAATTCCTTTTCGGTCAATCGCTCCAACTCGGGCATATCTGAGGTCATTTTGTAGCGGCACCGAATTCCCGCCTAGAAATCGAATATTTTTGCGCGCGTCTGCGAGCACACCGTAATTGCACAAAGAATGCTCTCTGGATTAGGTTTCTTTTTCTCGATGGCATCGGCAATTCTTTATCCGCGCGAATTCCGAAACTTATCAACAGCCTGGCAATCGGACGAGGATACGATTATTGTTTTGCACACGCCCGCAGTTTTACTTTGGTTTGGCGACTACTTTCTTCAAACCATCGAGCGCTTCGCACTCGGCAAGCGACCCGTTATTTTCTGCGATGTCAATGAGATGGACCAGTTGGCGCTTCTGACGAGCGCGCGTCTGTACTACGCCGTTCTTGTGGCAGATTCCGGCCCGCTTGAAGCGCCGCTGCGCGGTCAGCCACTGGGCGTGCAGACGCTGCTGCGCGATTCGCATTCTCGCGGACGTCTCTTCATGCTCTGGTCTGAACAGCTTACACGACCGAAAATTGTCGAGCAATTTGCGCGCATCACGCGCCACTTTCCCGGGATTCGTGTCGTTCACTACACAAGCGCCAACAAACGTCGCGCGCTGGCGCTGCCTGCTGAAATGCAGCAAGTCGTGCCATTTTACCCGCTGCTCGAGCACTATCGACAATTCTGGGAAACGCCCAAGATCTTTGATGTCTGTTTCATTGGCACCGTTTCTGCCCGGCGCTCGGCGATCAATTACGAGCTTGCGAACGCGTTCGAGAAATTCGAGGAAATTCGAGCCTTTGGCGTAGCGCGTGATCGCGCCGTTGCCGCGTGTCGCGTGCTCGTCAACACACATTTTGCCGACGACTATCAGGTGCTGGAGACCATTCGCGTCGCACCCGCTCTTGCGTCTGGCGTGCTTGTTGTGAGCGAGCACTGCGTCGCGACGAACCTGACGCGTCTCGAGAGGCACATCGAGTTCGCGCATCAGCTCGACATTGTGTTTGAGACACGTGAAGTGCTTGCACAATACGCTGGTCGACGCGCGGCGCTGATGGAATTTCTTGAAATGCACTACGAGAAAGACACACGCCTCACGCTTCCCTTTCTCTCACCCATGCCCGTCGATTTCTGAGTGCAATGAGTACGACTTTCGACTTGCACGCTGCAGCCTTGGCGTTCGACGCGAGCCGAGCGAAACTTTCCGAGTTGGCGCAAAGCGAGAGCGTCGGTCCGCGCATCCTGCAAGACGGCATTTGGAGTCTTGTCGAAACTTTTCGTCTCGAATCTCTGCGATCTGCTGAACAAATAGCGCTGTATGTCAACGAGTACGCCGAGCGCATCGACAAGGACTTTGAGCACGAGCCGGACTACGAAGTCGGCTGCGCTAGTGTGACGGTGTTCTTCTCGGTGCCGCTGAATGCGTGCGTCGATGCCGGACACGAGTACAAAATACTAGTGCATCATCCACAAGTCGCCGAACGGGTCAAAACTCTCTGTTTGCTACAACCAGAAATCGAGTGGGTCAGCGTTCAGGCGCGGTATCGCAAGCCGGCGTCACGACGCTTTAGCGAACTGGCAGCGTTTCGCAAATCTCTCGAAAACTCTCTCGTCAGCGCCACTGAAAACGTAGATGGCTCGCGCGACAAAATAGCGTCAAGTAGAAAGAGACAATTCACTGAAATGATGAAATGAATTTTGCGCGCACGAACAAACCAAATGAGCACCAAACGCAAAACACACGAAAATGTCGCGCCTTCAATACAGTACACTGAAAAGGGCGTCGTGATCGATGGTAAAAGTTACGTCGCCGAAGCGCTCTTCGAAAAACTACGAGAGACCGTCCAGCGGCAAAACGAAATTATCGAGGACTACGACCACCTCGCATCGGAACTCATCGATGCGCACATGAACGCGACGGAGATTATCGACAAAATGGAGTTTCTACGCGACAGAAGTGAAGATAGCAAATAGGCATTAAACCCGTCCACCAACGCGCACGTTCAATGAGCAAAGAAACTGTTATTCACGTCGACGGCTCTTCGCTAAACAATCAGAGCGCAGAAAGACGAGCCGGCTATGCGATTATTTTCGGCCCGAGCGATCCGCGCAATCGCATGTTTCCAGTCGAAGGCAGCAAACAGACCAACAATGTCGCCGAACTCAACGCCGTCCTTGCAGCACTCGAAGCGACCGAGCCCGACGAGAAGTCGCTCATTGTGAGCGACAGCGAGTATGTCGTCAAAGGTCTCGTCGGCATGAACGGCCAGAAACCGTGGATCGAGAACTGGCAGCGAAACGGCTGGCACACCGCCAATCGGCAGCCGGTGAAGAATCGCGAGATCTGGGAGCGGCTGTTGGCGATTTCGAAGAAGCGCAGTTTCCGCATGCGCTGGCAGAAGGCACACATCGGTCACGCCGGCAACGACGCCGCCGACCGCGCGGCGAAGCAAGCGGCTGCGCGACGCTTTGCAAAGTATGTAGATAGAAAGTGAAGCGAAAATTGAACTGCCGAGCGACAATTGAATTTTGCGCGCGCTATTTTATTGTGTGTTGCTTGTCGGCGCGCCGTGTCTCATGAGCGATTCGGAATCGGAAGAAACGCCCATTGTAAGCACGTCTCCGCAATACGAGGTCGAGGAAGCTGGAACCACACAAGAGGCGCCGGAAAGACTGAAATTCGACCGGAAAGCGGCGAGGGATAACAACATATACTATCGCGGCGGCATTGCTGACGATGTTTGTTGTGTGTGGATGCTTGTGTGGACGGTGTTGTTAGTCGGCTACTTCATCTACGTCCATCCCTACAATGTGTGGACACAGTCGCAGCCGTTCCACGCGACAAACGGCCTGACATTTTCAAGCGTGCCATTCTACACCGGCATTATGAATTCGATTCGCAGCGAAATCTACAGGTCGTGGGACTACTGGATTTGGATGACGGATTACCTGTCGATCCTGTTTCCGCCGTACATTATTGGCGTCTTTTTCTTGGTTTTTAGGCATCAATTTACGTCGGTCGGACTTGTGCTGGGCGTGTATATTATCGTGCCAGTCGCGCTGATTCTGCAAGCAACCAAGGCGATTTACTGGTCATGGCTGACGAATGCCTACTGGTGCCAGAGAATCGAATTCTGCACAACGCACGATTTGGGCCTGCCGCCGACGACAATGACGACGCAGTTCCTAATCGCTGTCATATTTGCTTGGCTACAAGTGATTTTCCTAGCAACTCTCATCGCCGTGCCAAGTGTTGTGAACAATTCATGGCGTCGCGCGTGGTTGCAATTCAACGGCGTGCAGAGCAAGATGCCGACATCGCGACGTGACGCCGATGTTGCCTATTCAATCGGCAATGCACAACGCGCCTTTAAACGCCGCAGCGCACCGAAAGCAACAAGCGTGAAGCCAGAGCAAGGCCGGCCGGCGCCACTGCCTGTCGCAGTCGAATTCTTCACTCGTCACGCACTCGATACAGGCGCGTCGAAGTGAGGGGAAATTTGAAATATTCTACTTGAAGTCGACGCACTTAATAAAAAGCAATCAAATCACGCCGATGCTGGTGCTTCTCTTTTCGTTTGTTCTTATCACGCATGTCGCGGCGACCAACGAGAGGCCGGCGACTCCCGAGGAATGGGCGGCATGTCCGCACTCGCGTCTCGAAGGCGGACTGTGCGTAATGAAGTACGCCGACCTCAACAACGACTCCTACATCTGCTGGGAAGAGGTGGTGCGCGTGAAGGCCGATCTCCTCACCGTCGTCGAGAAAATCGGTCTCTTCTTCACACAGCCCGACGACATTATGCGCCGCTGCGCCGGACCCGACGATTTGATTAGCCGCGAGGATTTCGAGAAGTACACATCAACCTGTCTGCGCAATTGCGAGGCAGTCGAGAGGCTTTTCAAATATCTTTGCAACAGAGCGGCCGAGAGGAATTACAAGGGCGAACCAGTCGAGTGCAAAGTGAGGCCGCCGACAACTACAAAGTCCACACACAAGAACATGAAAGCTGCGCATCACCGAGTATTGGAACTGTCTAGCAAACCGCACGTGCACCGCATGTCACAAAAGAAGCATTGAAAACAAAACATTCTGGTCCAACGAGAAAATAACAAAAAAAATTTCAATTTAGATTTCTCGGTTGTTTTATTCGTTTGCCAAACGAAAAAAAGTCAAATGTCTACTTTGAAACGGATTTTGCAGAGCGATGATTTTGTATGCAGTGGAGTGCGCGGACTACGTGCTAGGGAACTTGATCAATTTTTCACATCTCCTGCAGTAGCGGCGCTTTGCGTGTCTCACTTTCAAACCTCGCTCTCTCAAAGATTGGCGACAAGTTTAGTAGAGTTTGATGTTGTCTTGGAGCCATCATTTGGAGAAGGTTCTTTTGTCGATGCAATTTTGAGCCAATCGGTGCCAAGGACAAACCTACTTTTTATTGACATTGACGCGCGCGACGAAGCGCATCGAGGCGACTTTCTTGCGTTCAATGTACCAGAAAATGCGACACACTGCAAAACGCGTGTAATACCGGGTATTAAACAACATTGGGCTGTTGTTGGCAACCCTCCATTTGGCAAGAACTCGTCACTTGCCATATCTTTCTTCAATCACGCCGCTAAATTCGCAGACGTCATCGCTTTTGTGGTGCCGCGCACATTTTGCAAAATGTCTGTGCATGACAAACTCGATCGGGCATTGTTTCTTATGGATTAATTTGAAGTTGACTCTGATGGCTTCTTATTTAAAGGCGAGCGATACGATGTCCCGTGTGTTTTTCAAGTTTGGGCCCACGCTGATTTTGTGAACGGAAGGAATGATAAAGTGCGCTTGGCAAATCGAGTGACTATACCACCAAGCAAAATACGCGCAATTCAACCGCGGATTAGCCGAACCAACGATTTCGTGTTTGTTTCCCCGTCGCAACAACCCGATATTGCAATTCGTCGTGTCGGAGTGAACGCAGGCCGCATTTTCGAAAACGAACCGGAAAAGTGCAGCAAGCAAAGCCATTTTTTCCTCAAAGCAGTTGATATCGAACAACGGCTGCAAATACTTCAACGTCTGAGATCGCTCGATCTCGAAAAGGCGTCGGTTAAGTACAATACCGCCGGTTGTCCGTCAATAAGCAAGACGGAACTCTGCATTCTTTATGACGAAATTTGTGTTGAATGAAACACATGGCTGAATGACACATTTGCAGTTTCCTTAATACTTTAATCTCTCGGAAAAAAGAGAGCACAATTCAGACCAGACTGTCATTCAATAAAGCGTTGCGGTCGGCTTCTTCTTTGGTGTCGAAGTCGCGCACGAATTTCTTCTTCTTGCCAAGCAGATAATATATAGACATGGCACTCGCCAATTCACTGGACAGAGTCGAGATAACCGCGATGTCTAGCCTGCTCACAATAACAAGCGTCGAAAAGATGTTGCTCATTGACGTGACCATAAACATGCCGTTGGCGAGAATCTGCAACTCGGCGCGTCCAAATCCGTACACCGTTTCTGTTGTCGGGTCGTAGATAGAGAAGCCGAGGTTGGGCATGCCAATGTCATTGATGACAACCGACACCGATCGAAAGACGCAAATGAGAGATAGTAGGGTAATGTATCTTGTCCACGAGTTGATTGTTACATTGCCGATCTTCAACGAGTCGCTTGGACCGAAAATGAAAAGACCGCCCTCCGGCGCAGCAAGAAAGGAGCAGACCAGAAGCAAACACAACACCAAGAAGTTTGTCCAGAAACAAATTTTCGTCCGCGTTGCAATTCTCATCGGCGACAAATATTTCCGGGTTTTAATCAAGCGCCGAGGAGAAATGGCAAACAGGATTCTCTCTTCCGTACACTTCTTCACTCTAGAAACACACAGTAATCTGGTTCAGCCAAATCTTGCAATGCTTTATAGTAGCGCGCAGCCAGCATTGACATCTCTCCGCTATTCTCGCTGTTGTAGCCATCAGTATCGATCGGCATTCCAACTCTCACGTCAAGTCTCTCGCAAATCGGAAAGAAGACGAGCGATCCAACAGTGCACACCAGCATCGGAACGCGAAGCGATTGAAAGAGATGATAATACGCCACATCTTCGTGCAGAGAGAGAACTGGCACGATTTTCGCCTTGTACCTCGCCGCCAACGAGCAGAAGCCGAGTCGCTGTGCCCGTTGCACAACTTGAATAATGCGTTTGCCAGTGAGAGATTTCGGCACATCCTCGTCGCGTCGTTGGAGTGTGGCGAATTTTCCCTTCAGTCCGCTTGGACACACAGCAAAATTGCAGCCGAGTCGCAGCGTTCTGTAGAGGAAGTGCTTTGGTCGCGAACACACGACGCCACACAAAACGAAGAGTTGCGCAACAAATGGCACGAAAAAGAGCAACCAATGTGCGACAACGACGCAGTTGCTCACGACTTTGTCGGGCAATGTGTTGTGCCCGGGCGCGCCAAACGTGAGCGCCATTCCGAGCGTCTTATCACCGTGCGGCTCGCACGCAAAGACGTAGCGCGAGTTCGGATCGAGATTGTGCAGCCGCTCAAGAGACTCGGGCTCGAAATTCACTCGCATCAAATACCTCCCAAGCAGGGTGGCGAAACGCGACTTGCGCAAACACAGCAAGCCAAGCGGAAATATGTACATGAGCGCAACAACCGAAGCGATCTGCACACACGCGCCTAGCAGCAGGCCGAATGCTATTTTCAACGGCCACGAACAGAGAATGAAGAGCACGAAAAGTAGAATCATTGGATGTCGGCGCTGATTTTCTGTTTTCTCGCGACGAGGCTACTTTTCATTTTGGCCGACGATATGGATTTGTGTCACATCAACGATTACGATTTCACTGAATTTACAAGCGAGTTTGCTAGTGTCTCGGAATTTGTTGGGCGCTACAAACACGACACTGTGGCTGTGCGAGTTGTTAGCATTGAGATAGAAGAACCGCACCGAGAATATGTTTACGCGCGCTGCGTGTTCAGGAATTCGTCGCCGTTGAACATTATCGATACACTCTACGAGGAGTTTCCGAGGCGGAGATACGTCGTGTGCGGCAACAATTCCTACACGCGTCTTATCGCCGCCGAAGCCATTGAACCGAGAGCGATTATTGTCACGCTAACGAGACGCGAAGAGACCACTGTGGCGATCACGCTCATACTGGGCATGGTTTGCTTGATCACCCTCGTCGTCGTGCTCATGGTGGAGAAAACATAAAATTAACACATATGAATTGCAAAAATTTGATTCCCGGGTTTTTTTCGGCGCGAAATTGATTCGTGGGATTTTTCTGGTTGAGCTGGAGGATCGTGAACATGGCCGTGGGATTTTTCTGGTTCTTTTGTGGGATTTTTCTGGTTATTTTGTGGGATTTTTCTGGTTGAGCTGGAGGATCAGGGTGTTTGTGATCCTCCACA